>Ga0302278_10000042_pt1 | contig 144975 bp, 108 predicted proteins | sample III_Bog_N3_2_FD_194543 | JGI IMG/M metagenome (GOLD analysis project Ga0302278, IMG submission 194543) | Peat permafrost microbial communities from Stordalen Mire near Abisko, Sweden - III_Bog_N3_2 | ecosystem: Environmental > Terrestrial > Soil > Wetlands > Peat | place: Sweden: Abisko...
CGGCTTCGCCGTCGCCGTCACGGAATAAGTCTTGCCGATTTGCAGCGGTACGCCGTTGTAGTTCGTGCTGAGCACGCCCCAGCCGGGTTGATTGGTCAGCACCGTCAGTTCCGCGCTGACCACATAGTTAAAGGTCACGGTGTTGGTCGGCGAAATGTTGCCGCCGCTGCCATCGGCGGCGACCCCGGCGGGGCCGTCGAATTGCGCCGCCGCACCGGCCCCATCGGCATAGCCGGTGCTGGCGACCGAGTTGGTCACGTCAAACGTGTCGCCCGCCAGCGTGGATACCACGCCGGCCGGGGAGAGCTTGCGGATCAAGTTATTTCCATAATCAGCCACAAAAACATCGTCATACCCATCCACGGCGGTGCCGATGGGCGATTTGAACACGGCGGCGGCGGCGGGGCCATCGGCGTAGCCGGCATTGCTGTTCCCATTGGTCAGGTCAGAAATATCGCCCGCCAGGGTGGTGACCACACCCGCCGGAGTGATTGTGCGAATCAGATTATTGAAACAGTCAGCCACCAAGAGGTTGCCGGAACGGTCCAGCGTGGTGCTGATGGGAAAGTGAAACGCCGCGCCGACCCCCGAACCATCGGCGTACCTGCCATTGGAGCCACCGTTATAGCCGCCATTGGTCAGGTCATAAATGTCCCCCGCCAGGGTGGTGACCACCCCGGCCGCGGTGATCTTGCGGATCAAATTGTTGTAGGCATCCGCCACATAGACATTGCCCAAATCATCCACGGCCACATCGGTGGGGTAGTTAAACCTGGCGTTGGTGCCGGGACCATCGGCATAGCCGGCGTTGGCGGCGTTGGAACCACCGTTATAGCCGCCATTGGTCAGGTCGTAAATGTCCCCCGCCAGGGTGGTGACCACCCCGGCCGTGGTGATCTTGCGGATCAAATTGTTGTAGGAGTCGGCCACAAAAAGGTTGCCGGCGCCATCCACGGCCAGACCGGCGGGAGAGTTAAACTGCGCCGCCGCAGCGAGCCCGTCGGCATAGCCGGCATTGTTCGCACGGTTGTAACCGCCATTGGTCAGGGCATAGGTGTCGCCCGCCAGGGTGGTGACCACCCCGGCCGGGGTGAGCCGACGGATCAGGTTGTTTCCGGAATCGGAAACATAAATGTCGCCGGCAGCATCCACGGCGGTGCTTTTGGGAGAATTGAACCAGGCGTTGGTCCCCAAGCCATCGGCGTAACCGGCATTGTTATTCCCATTGGTCAAATCATCGGTATCCCCCGCCAGTGTGGTCACCACGCCGGCCGCCGTGATTTTTCGGATCAAGTTATTATTGTTGTCAGCCACATACAAAAAACCGTCGCTGTTAATGTCTTCGGCATAAGTGCGGAGGGTGTTGGGCCCGGGGGTGAGGGACAGGGTCGCCGACCAATTGGTCCAGTGGTTGGTCGTGGAGGCAAGCGTCCAGGCTCCGTTGTTGAGCTGATACCAGACGCCGGCCACGCCGGAAACATCGCCGGCGTTGCCGGTGACGGTGAACAGGCCGGCGCCCACCTGTTGACCGGCGGTGAGATTGAGGTTGGTGACGACCGGCTTGACGGAGGTGCGCAGGACGGTCAGGGTGGCGGCCGCGCTGGCGGCTCCGACCACGTTTTCCGCCGTGACGGAATACTGATTTCCACTGAGGGCCGGGGAAACATTGGACACCACCAGGCTGGCCGCCGTGGCACCATTGATGGGGACGCCATTGGCAAACCATTGGTAGCACAGGGGTGCGCTGCCGGTGGCGGTGACACTGAAGACGGCGTTGGAGCCGGTGCCGGCGGTTTGGTTCACCGGCGGTGCGCTGAAGACCGGTGGCACATCGAAGGGCACACTGTCGGAACGGGTCAAGGCCAGCGAATTGGCGGGGCCATTGGCGGCGTTGGCAGCCCGGGGGGCGGGGTTGGGGAGGGAAAGAAATATTTGAGTTGAACTCACACCGCCGGACTCATAACCCGTGAGGTAAGTCCCGGTGAAAGATAGGGTATGGGGGCTATAGGAACCCATCACCTCCGTCTGTCCTACGGAAATGCCATAGAATGTATCCCCGGCTTCCATCTCCGCCAAACCGCCGTCATTGGCCCTCCCGCTGGTCAGCGGGGCGAAGAAAAGCTCGCCGTCCGCCGCGAAAATCGCTTTGAGCGTTCCCGAGGCAACGCCGGAATACGTTCCCGAATAGGCCCCCGCCCCACTTTGGTAGGGCCCCAGAGGAGATTCGAGGCCGCCGTAAGGATACACGGATAAACCATTGGTAAAATCCAGTTCGAGGTAGCATTGTCCTCCCCCAAAGGAGCCGTAACCGCTGAATAGGCTGTTGGTAAATTCGACGTTGCCACCCTTATCCAGACTGCCCTGGGCGTAGAAGGCGATTCCCTCGCCCGGATCAAAACCAATCACGGTGGCTTGCTGGTTGGTGCTCACAAAGACTGCGAAACTGTTCCCGCTCTGACTGTCGTTGACGTAGTTATCGGATACCTGGCCGGCGTAAATGCCGCTGTAATCATGCTTGTCGAATTTCTGTCGCAACAATGATTCGGTGGCGTAGGCCGGTTCGCCCACGAGGATCCCGCCGAACGTGTAATCCGGGAGAGAGTTGTGGCGGTAATTATCGCCGCTGAACTGTGGGACCAGGCTGCGCACGGAGGTAGTGCCGGCAAAATAATTGCCGAGGTCCAGCGAGAACGAAGCCTTGGGGCTGATCGGCACCGGCCCGTTGAGGGACAGGAGGATGTTGGTCAGGTCGGTGCGAAATTTCGCCTCTTTGTCCAGCTCATCCTCATTCAGAACAAACAGCCCCTGGCCGGGCTGGCGTTGGTTACGGATAAATGCGGAGGCGGCCTGGTAGCTGGCAATGGCGCTGGTCAGGGCGGTTTTTGAATTGGCCAGATCCGCCGCACTGTTGGGCTTGAGCAGGCTGGGATAGGTGGCCAGCACTTCTTGGATGGTCAAGTCATCGGCGGTGGAAAGCGACTGCAATTGGGAGGCCACAAAGTCGAAATTCTGCGCGTTCAGCGTGTAGCCCAGAAACTCCCCGGCCTCAAGTTCGGCCTGCATGAGCAAAAGGTCGCCGTAATCCACGGTGACAGCCTCCTGCGAGGTTTCGGCGGCGGTGAGCGTGAGGGTGAATCCGGGATCGGCGATGCGGGCGAGATTGGTCCAAGAGGCCCCCAGCGCGGGAATGACGGTGGAGCGGTAAAAGGCAATGGCCACCGAGGAGTTTTCCGAGGGGAGGAGGGTTTTGCCATTGGCCCCCTTGGGGAGGGTGGCCGTCCAGTCGTAGAGATTCCGCCCGGCGGCGGCAAAGCCAAGGCTGGTCAGGAAATTGCTGCCGGCCGGCTGTTGCGGCAGGACCAGCAACCGCGTGACCGCCAGCAGGGCGTTGGCGGTTTCATTGGTGGGCGACAGGGTGACGGCGGAGCTAAAATCCGCATAGGCACCGGCCAGATTATGGGCCGCCAGGGCGGCGCGGCCCAAGGTCACATCCTCGTCGGCGGTTTGCGCGGACAAGGTGGCGGAGGCAAAACAGAGCGCCAGGATGAGCGGGAGTCGTTTATGGCTTTTCATTTGGGTTACTTTTGGTTACTGAGAAGGATGGAGTTGGTGGTAAATTGGCCGGAAAATAAATCCCATTGAATGGTCGCCTCAGGCACATGCCAGACGATTGCACCGGCCCGGCCTTCCGCCCGGACTTCCGCGCGGGCGAGGTGAACGGGCTGGGAGGCGGTTTGCAGGGTGACGCCTTCGAGGCGGCAGACCAGCGGGCCGGCCCGGGTGACCGGATAGACCCGTTGCGCCTGCAATCGCGGCGTATTTTCACCGGGAAAACACACACTGAATTCCCGCCCCTCGAACGCGGCCCGCTTGGCCACCGGCACCCATTCGCAATGCAGGTCGTCAAGCCAGTTGGTTTGCGGACGGGGACTGGTAAAATTCAACTGAATGTCCCGGACCACCATGACCGGGAGCAGTTTAACGCTGAAAAATCCCATGCGTCGGTGTTCGGGGGAAACACTTTTGATTTTCCAGACGGCGTCGGGTTCCAGGGAATTATCGGCGTAATCGGTGACTTCCATGTCCGTCGCCGCAAAAGAAACAATCCGCGCACCGGCCAGGCCATCCGCAGGGAATGAATCCGCCGCCCCTCCCCTGGCCGCCAGAGAAGCGACCGCCAACAGGCAAAGCAAGACCTTGAGGAGCCGCGACGGATTGGTTGGCCCCCTCATTGGCTGCGATTTCAACTTCGAGTTCATTTCCTCGGGTTGACCCACTGAATAAACCACTGGCGCAAAACCACTAATTAACGTTGTTGCCCATGATAAGCATTTGAAGCCCAATGTCAAAGGAAATCGGTTTATTTTGCCAGATTCCCGGCGGCGCGAAGCGCGGTTGAAACCCGACGCAAAAAAGGGAATCTTCCTTGCGGAAGATTCCCCTGGAGAATGGTTTTATTAGGATTTCAGGTGCGGGCGGCCGGGCGCTTGGCGGCGGCGTCCAGAATGGTGGTCAGCACGCTGTTGGGCACCTGTTCAAAGTTCAACGGCTCCATGGAGTAGGAGGCGCGCCCCTTGGACAGGGAGCGGATGGCGGTGGAGTAGCCGAACATTTCGGCCAGCGGCACCTGGGCGTTGAGAATGGTCTGACCGTGCTTGGCCTCGATGCCGTTGATGACGCCGCGGCGGCGGTTGATGTCGCCGAGGAGATCGCCCTGATATTCATCGGGCGTGGTGCACTCGACCTTCATGATGGGCTCGAGCAGAATGGGGCCGGCCTTCTTGAAGGCGTCCTTCAAGGCAAAAATACCGGCCATCTTGAAGGCGAGTTCGTTGGAGTCCACTTCGTGGAAGGAGCCGTCCACGACTTCGACCTTGATGTCGATGACCTGGTAGCCGCAGTAAACGCCGCCTTTGATGGCCTCTTCGATGCCGTTGATGACGGCGGGGATGTATTCCTTGGGAATGGTGCCGCCGACGATTTCGTTGGTGACTTCCACGCCCTTGCCCTTTTCATTGGGCATGACCTTGATGCAGGCGTGGCCATACTGACCGCGACCGCCGGATTGACGGATGAATTTGCCCTCGCCCTCGGCGGGTTTGGTGATGGTTTCGCGGTAGGCGATCTGCGGGGCGCCGGTGTTGGCGGAAACGTTGAATTCGCGCTTGAGCCGGTCGCAGATGATTTCCAAATGCAACTCGCCCATGCCGGCGATGATAAGTTGGCCGGTTTCCTCGTTGGTGAAGCAACGGAAGGTGGGATCTTCTTCCGCCAGGCGTTGCAGGCCTTCGGACATCTTGTCGCGATCCTGCTTGGTCTTGGGTTCCACGGCCATGGAAATCACGGGCTCGGGGAAGGTCGGCGGTTCAAGGGTGACGTCGTAATCCTCATCGCAAAGGGTGTCCCCGGTGGTGATGTTGCGCAACCCCACGAGGGCGGCAATATCGCCGGCAAAGACTTCGTTAATGTCCTTGCGTTCGCTGCCCTGAATGACCATGAGCCGGCTGACGCGCTCGCGTTTGCGGGTGCGGGGATTGTAAATGTTGTCACCTTTTTTCAAGTGACCGGAATAGACGCGGAAGAACACCAGCTTGCCGGCATAGGGATCGGTCCAGAGTTTGAAGGCCAGCGAGCAGAACTTATTAAAGTCGCTGGTTTCCACATGGACGGGGTTTTCGGTGCCGACTTCCAAACCTTCGGCGCCGGGAACATCGAGGGGACCGGGCAGATAATCCACCACGGCATCCACCAGCACTTGGACGGCTTTTTTCTTGAAGGCGGAGCCGCACAGGACAGGGACCAATTCGATTTTGCAGGTGAGCCGGCGGATGGCCGCCTTCAAGGTCGGGGCGTCCACGGGTTTCTCTTCCAAAACCATTTCGGCGATGGTGTCGTCCTTGTTGGAGACGGCTTCGATCAATTCCGCCAGGGCGGCCTTGGCGCGCTCCTGATATTCGGCGGGAATGGCGGTGACTTCATAGCCGAGACCCTCGTTGGTGAGGTCGCCCTCGCCCCAGATGAAGGCCTTCTGGTTGACGATATCAATAACGCCGGCAAATTTGTCTTCGGCCCCGATGGGCAGGAAAATGGGGAAGGCATACGCCCGCAGCTTGGTGCGCATGTCGTTGAGGGCATTGTCAAAGTTGGCGCCAATGCGATCCATCTTGTTGACGAAGGCGATACGGGGCACTTTGTATTTGGTGGCCTGGCGCCAGACGGTTTCGGACTGGGGCTGCACCCCGGCCACGCCGCAGAATACGGCCACGGCCCCGTCGAGCACGCGCATGGAGCGTTCGACTTCGGCGGTGAAATCCACGTGTCCGGGCGTATCAATGATGTTGATCCGGTGGGCAATGTCCTTGAACGCCTTGTAAATCTGGTCCTCGCCGGGCTTGATGCATTTCTGGGTCCAGAAACAGGTGACGGCGGCGGAGGTGATGGTGATGCCGCGCTCGCGTTCCTGCTCCATCCAGTCGGTGACGGTGTTGCCGTCATCCACGTCGCCGATCTTGTGGATGAGGCCGGTGTAAAATAGGATCCGCTCGGTGGTGGTGGTTTTGCCGGCGTCAATGTGCGCGGCAATGCCGATGTTGCGGGTGCGCTCGAGGGTGTATTGCCGCCCGGGGGCGTTCACCGGTTTGGTCGGTTCAGTAGTGGCTGCGCTCATGTTTTTTAAAATGTGGTTTTAGGGTAATGAAAACGCCCCGACAACTTCGTCGGGGCGCGAATCCGGGAAGTTGTTTACCAGCGGAAGTGGGCGAAAGCTTTGTTGGCCTGGGCCATTTTGTGAACTTCGTCGCGTTTGCGGATGGCATTCCCCTGCCCTTGATAGGCTTCGAGGATTTCGGCGGCCAGCGCGTCGCGCATGGGCTGGCCCTTGCGGGCGTCGGCGAAATCCACGATCCAGCGGAGCGCGAGGGCGGCCTGACGGTCGCTCGGGATTTCCAAGGGAACCTGGTAGGTGGCGCCGCCCACGCGGCGGGCCTTGGTTTCAATGCGCGGCTTGGCATTGTCCACGGCGCGCTGCAAAATCTCGATGGGATTGCTGGCGGGATTCTTTTCCGAGATGCTGTCAAAGGCACCGTAAACAATGCGCTGGGCGGTGTTTTTCTTGCCGGAGTGCATCACGGTGTTTACCAACCGGGAAACCAAGGCGCTTTGAAACTTGCCGTCTTTGGAAACCGGACGTCTGGTGGCTTGTCGTCTGCGGGACATGAAATATTTTGGTTAAAAGGCGTTAAAAGGCGTTAAAAGGCGTTAAAAGCGTTGAATGATCATGAGATCACTTGGCGGCGGCGGCGGGTTTGGCGGCTTTGGGGCGCTTGACGCCGTATTTAGAGCGGCTGACGCGGCGTTTTTCCACGCCGGCGGCATCCAGCGTGCCGCGCACGATGTGGTAGCGGACACCGGGCAAATCCTTCACGCGGCCGCCGCGCACCAAGACAATCGAGTGCTCCTGGAGGTTGTGGCCCTCGTCGGGAATATACGCGATGATCTCGTAGCCGTTGGTCAGGCGGACCTTGGCGACTTTGCGCATGGCGGAGTTGGGTTTCTTGGGGGTGCGGGTCATCACCTGGATGCACACGCCACGACGAAACGGGGAGTTCTCCAAGGCGGGGGACTTGGACTTGTATTTGACTTTATTTCGGCCCTTACGGACCAGTTGATTGATAGTCGGCATTGCTCTTAAAAAAGGAATGTGAATGTTACCAAATGATAATGCGGGTGCAACAAGTAATTTGTTAATTTTCTTCAGCCCAGCAACGGGTTCTCCGCAACGGGTTCGGGCGCCGCCTCGGGCTCGGGTTCTTCAATGACGTCCACCAGCGCCTTGATGGTGGTCTTGCGATGGCGTTCAAAGCCGGTTCCGGCCGGAATGATGTGGCCCATGATGACGTTTTCCTTGAACCCGCGCAGGTTGTCAATTTTGGAGCGGGTGGCGGCCTCGGTGAGCACGCGGGTGGTGTCCTGGAACGAGGCGGCGCTCAGGAAGCTGTCGGTTTCCAAGGAGGCCTTGGTGATGCCCAGCAGCACGGGCGAGGCTTCGGCGGGCTTGCCGCCCATCTTCTCGACGCGCTCATTTTCCTCCTCGAATTCAAGGCGGTCAATCTGTTCGCCCCAGAGGAACTGGGTGTCGCCCGCCTCGGTGATGCGGATTTTGCGCAACATCTGGCGCACAATGATTTCAATGTGCTTGTCATTGATGGTCACGCCCTGGAGGCGGTAAACCTCCTGGACCTCGCCGACCAAGTGCTCCTGCAATTCCTGGGGTCCGCAGACTTCGAGAATCTCGTGCGGGTCCATCGGGCCTTCGGTTAATTGCTGGCCTTTCTTGACCATGTCGCCCTTGAAGACAATGACGTGCTTGCCGATGGGGATGAGGTGCTCCTCTTCCTGGCCGGACTGGGTGTCTTTGATGACGACGCAGCGCTTGCCGCGCACACTGGCGCCAAAGTCCACCAAACCGTCAATCTTCGAGATTTCCGAGGCGTCTTTGGGACGCCGGGCCTCAAACAGTTCCGCCACGCGGGGCAGACCGCCGGTGATGTCCTTGGTCTTGGACATGCGCCGGGGGGTTTTGGCCATGAGCGTGCCGGCCTCGATCTTCTCGTCTTCGCTGACGACGATGTGGGCGCCGGAGGGGATGGGGTAGTTGGCCACGACTTCACCCTTGTCATCGCTGATGATGATCTGGGGATGCAAATCCTCCTTGTGGTCAATGACGACCATGGCTTCCTGCTGGGTGGTTTCATCCATTTCCTGCTTCATGGTGACCCCCTCGATGATGTCATGGAATTTAACCCGGCCCGCCTTCTCGGAGAGAATCGGGATGTTATAGGGATCCCACTGCACAAAGGTGTCGCCCTTTTTGACCTTGGAGCCGTCCTTGAAGGAAATGACCGCGCCGATGACAATGGTGTGGGTTTCCAAATCGCGGCCGTCGTCGCCGATGATGGAGATCGTGCCGTTCTTGTTGAGGACGATGTTGTTGCCGTCCTCGAGCTGCACCACGCGCAGTTCGTTGTATTGAATCTTGCCGTCGTGCTTGGACTTGATTTGTGGAACCTTGAAGACCTGGGCGGCGGTGCCCCCGATGTGGAAGGTGCGCATGGTCAACTGGGTGCCGGGTTCGCCAATGGACTGGGCGGCGATGATGCCGACCGCCTCGCCGAGTTTGACCAACCCGCCGGTGGCCAGGTTGCGGCCATAGCAGTTGACGCAAATGCCCTGCTTGCTTTCGCAGGTCAGCACGGAACGGATGCGGACGCGGTCAATGCCGGCGCCGTCAATGCGCTTGGCCTTGTCCTCGTCAATTTCCTCGTTGGCGTGAATCAGCAATTCCTTCGGATTCGTCGGATTGGGGATGTCATCGCAGGCAAAGCGACCCACGAGCCGGTCGGCCAGTTTGACCACTTCGTCTTCGCCTTCAAACACGGCGGAGACCCAGATGCCGTTGCTGGTGCCGCAATCCGGCTGCTGGATGATGACGTCCTGGGACACATCCACGAGTTTGCGGGTCATATACCCGGAATCGGCGGTCTTGAGGGCGGTATCAGCCAACCCCTTGCGGGCGCCGTGGGTGGAGATGAAATATTCCAACACGGACAGCCCTTCGCGGAAGTTCGCCAAAATGGGCTTTTCAATGATGTCGCCGCTGGGTTTGGCCATCAAACCGCGCAACCCGGCCAACTGGCGGACTTGCTGCTTGTTACCGCGCGCGCCGGAATCCACCATCAAATAAACGGGGTTGTATTCCTTCTTGCCCTGGTTTTGTTCCAAGGTGCGGAACATGACGCTGGCGATCTGGTCGGTGCAATGCGTCCAGATATCCACGATTTTATTATAACGTTCGCCCGGGGTGATGACACCCTTGCGATACTGCTTCTCGACTTCGCGGATGAGCTTGTGCGCCTCTTCGATCTCCTGATCGCGTTCCTTGGGCACAATCATGTCGTCAATGCCGATGGACACGCCGGACTTGGTGGCTTCGCGGAACCCGAGTTCCTTGAGTTTATCGAGCATGATGACGGTCTTTTCGTGACCGGCAAACTTGTAGCATTTCCAGATCAGGTCGCCCAATTGGCTCTTGCCGGCGGCCTTGTTGTAAAAGCCGAGTTCTGGGGGCCAGATTTCGCTGAACAACACCCGGCCGACCGTGGTTTCAATGATCTTCTTGGTGGTGTCGCCATAGACGGTTTTCCGCTGGTAATCGGGATTGGAATAGCGGATGCGATCATGGGTTTTGACCGCGCCATCGTCATAGGCGAAAATCACTTCGCTCTTGGAGCCAAACAGGGGCAGCGTACGAGGGTCGGCCGGCATGGGTTTGCGCGGCTCGGCCGTGACGTAATAGCACCCGAGGGTGATGTCCTGGGTGGGGGTGATGATGGGCTTGCCCGAGGACGGACTGAAAATGTTGTTGGTGGCCATCATCAACAAGCGGGCTTCCATCTGCGCCTCGACGGAGAGGGGCACGTGAACGGCCATTTGATCGCCGTCGAAGTCCGCGTTGTAGGCGGTGCAGACGAGCGGATGAATGCGGATGGCCTCGCCCTCAATCAATTGGGGCTCAAAGGCTTGCACCGAGAGGCGGTGCAGGGTCGGGGCGCGGTTGAGCAGCACCGGGTGACCCTTGGTCACTTCTTCCAGCACATCCCACACCTCGCGGGTCTGGCGCTCGATCATCTTCTTGGCGCTGCGCACGGTGTGCACATAACCGAGTTCTTTCAACCGGCGGATGATGAACGGTTCAAACAGCACCAGGGCCATCTTCTTGGGCAGACCACACTGGTTGAGTTTCAATTCCGGGCCGATGACGATGACGGAACGGCCGGAGTAATCCACGCGTTTGCCGAGCAAATTCTGGCGGAAGCGGCCGCCCTTGCCCTTGAGCATGTCGCTGAGGGACTTGAGGGAGCGGTTGCCGGCCCCGGTGACGGGGCGACCGTGGCGGCCGTTGTCGAACAACGCGTCCACGGCTTCCTGCAACATGCGTTTTTCGTTGCGGATGATGACTTCGGGCGTCTTGAGTTGCAACAGGGTCTTGAGCCGGTTGTTGCGGTTGATGACGCGGCGGTATAAATCGTTGAGATCGGACGTGGCAAAACGGCCGCCTTCCAGGGGCACCAACGGGCGCAAGTCCGGCGGAATGACGGGCAGCACGGTGAGAATCATCCATTCGGGACGGCTCTTGGAAAGGCCGAGGCCCTGGAGCAGCTTGATGCGCTTGGCGAGCTTTTTGCGGATCTGCTTGCTCTTGGTCTCGGTCATGGCCACTTCGAGCTGTTCGATGCCCTTGATCAGGTCCACGCGGGCCATCGCCTCGCGGACGGCTTCCGCGCCCATCTTGGCGACGAAGGCTTCGGCCCCGTAGGTTTCGCGGGCTTCGCGATATTCATGCTCGTTGAGGAGTTGATGGGCCTTCAACGGCGTGTTGCCGGGGTCAATGACGAGGTAATCTTCGTAATAAATGACGCGTTCCAAATTGCGGGCGGTCACATCCAGCACCAGGCCGATGCGGGAGGGCATGCATTTGAAGAACCAGATGTGGCAGGTGGGCACGGCGAGTTCGATGTGGCCCATGCGCTCGCGGCGGACGCGGGAGAGGGTGACTTCGACGCCGCAACGGTCGCAGACGACGCCGCGGTGCTTGATGCGCTTATACTTGCCGCAGGAACATTCCCAGTCCTTGACGGGACCGAAAATGCGCTCACAAAACAAACCGCCCTTTTCGGGCTTGAAGGTCCGGTAATTGATGGTTTCCGGATTCTTCACCTCACCCTTGCTCCACGACCGGATGGCGTCCGGCGACGCCAGCGTGATCCCGATGTAATCAACCTGGTTGACTTTTTCGAGACCGAGCAGTTCGCGTGCGTTTTCTTTGGTGGCTGTCATACTCAATTTTTCCGCAATAATAAATGAAAAGGTTGGCTGATCAGAGCGAGGCCAGCGTCTGGGCGGGCGGCTCCACGTTTTCCACGGGGTTGGAATAACCGACTTTGACGTCCAGCCCGAGCGACTGCATTTCCTTGACCAGCACGTTGAAGGACTCGGGAATCCCGGCCTCCAGAGAGTTGTCGCCCTTGACAATGCTCTCGTAAATCCGGGTGCGCCCCTGCACATCGTCGGACTTGACGGTCAACAGTTCCTGCAGGGTGTAGGCGGCGCCATAGGCTTCCATCGCCCACACTTCCATTTCGCCGAAGCGCTGGCCGCCGTATTGCGCCTTGCCGCCCAGCGGTTGCTGGGTGACGAGGGAATAGGGCCCGACCGCGCGGGCGTGAATCTTGTCGGCCACCAAGTGGCCCAGTTTCATCATGTAAATGTAGCCCACGACGATCTCCTGGTCAAACTGCTCGCCGGTGCGGCCGTCATACAGGTGGGTTTTGGCATGTTCGGGCAGGCCCGCCTGCTTGAGATAGGCGCGAATGTCCTTTTCCTTGATGCCGTCAAACACCGGGGTGGCAAACTTCAGGCCCAGCAGCTTGGCCGCCCAGCCCAAGTGCGTTTCCAGCACCTGGCCGACGTTCATGCGCGAGGGCACGCCCAGCGGGTTGAGGACGATTTCCACCGGCGTACCATCCGCCAGAAACGGCATGTCCTCTTCCTTGACAATGCGGGCCACGACGCCCTTGTTGCCGTGGCGGCCGGCCATCTTGTCGCCGACGGACAATTTGCGCTTGGAGGCGATATAAACCTTCACGGATTTGACGATGCCGGCTTCCACGCCGTCGCCCGTCTCCGCGCGGTCCATTTCCTCGTCGTATTGCATCTGCAAGTCATCAAACTTCTTTTTGAAGCTGCCGATGATTTCAGTGATTTTATTGCGGATCGGCGAGGGATCAATCTCGATGCGGTCATACACCAGCGCGAGCTTGCGCAGGAGCGTCTTGGTGATTTTGCGGTTGGCCGGGATGATGATCTCGCCCGTCTCGCTGTTCACGACGTCGAGCGGAATCTTTTCACCGAGCAGGATGTTGCTCAGGGCTTCCGTCAGTTGGTCGCTCAGTTCGTCGGACTTTTTCTTGTGCTCGTCCTCGATCTGCTTGGCCTGGCGTTTCTCCTCGGTGTTGGCGGATTTGATCACGCGTTCGCCGTCTTTCTTGGAGGAGACTTTCACGTCCATGACGATGCCGTAGGTGCCGGAGGGCACCTTCAGGGAGGTGTCCTTCACGTCCGCCGCCTTTTCGCCGAAAATGGCGCGCAGCAGCCGTTCTTCCGGGGCCAGCTCGGTTTCCGACTTGGGCGTGATTTTGCCCACCAGAATGTCGCCGGGCTTGACTTCGGCCCCGACGCGGATGACGCCGTCGGGCCCAAGGTTTTTCAAGGCCTCGTCCCCGAGGTTGGGAATGTCCCGGGTGATTTCCTCGGGGCCGAGCTTGGTGTCGCGCGCGGCGACTTCAAACTCGTCAATGTGAATGCTGGTGAAGATGTCCTCCTTCACAATGCGTTCACTGATGAGGATGGCGTCCTCGAAGTTATAACCGTTCCAGGGCATGAACGCGACGAGCACATTGCGACCGAGGGCGAGTTCGCCGTTCTCGGTGCAGGGGCCGTCGGCGATGACCTGGCCTTTTTTCACGGCGTCACCCTTGCGGACCAGGATTTTCTGGTTGATGCAGGTGGCGGCGTTGGACCGCATGAATTTGCGGATGGGATAGACACAAGTCCCATTGGCGGGATCGTGTTTCAGCTTTTTCTTGCCTTCCGGCAGCTTGCCGTCCGGGGTGATGATCACCTGGCTGCCGGTGACGGAGGCGACTTTGCCCCCCTCTTCGGTCACGACGACGGCGCGGGAATCCCGGGCGACACGGTCTTCCAAACCGGTGGCCACGAGGGGCGCATCGGTGATCAACAGCGGCACGGCCTGGCGTTGCATGTTGGAACCCATCAAGGCGCGGTTCGCGTCATCGTGTTCCAAGAAGGGAATCAGGCTGGCGGCGATGGACACCAATTGCTTGGGCGAAACGTCCATGTAATCCACCTTGGCGGGCTCGACGTCCACGAAATCCCCCCGGCAGCGGCAGACGACGCGGTCGGTGAGGAAATGACCCTTGTCATCCAGCACGGAGTTGGCCTGGGCGACGGTGAATTGCTCTTCGCGGTCGGCGGTGAGGAACTCGATGTCAACCGTAACCCGGCCGTCTTTGACGCGGCGATACGGGGTTTCCAAGAACCCAAATTCATTGATTTTGGCGAAGGTCGCCAGCGAGGCGATCAAACCGATGTTCGGACCTTCGGGCGTTTCAATGGGGCAAATCCGGCCGTAGTGGGAGGGATGCACGTCACGAACTTCAAACCCGGCGCGATCACGGCTCAACCCGCCCGGCCCGAGGGCCGACAACCGGCGTTTGTGGGTCAATTCGGCCAGCGGATTGATTTGATCCATGAACTGGCTCAACTGCGAACGACCGAAGAAATCACGGATGACGGCGGACAAGGCCTTGGGATTGATGAGCTTCTGCGGCATCATCTGCTCGACGCTCTGGTCGAACAACGTCATGCGTTCCTTGACGAGGCGTTCCGTGCGGGCGAGGCCCACGCGGCACTGGTTGGACAAGAGTTCGCCCACGGTGCGGATGCGGCGGCTGCCCAGATGATCAATGTCATCCACGCTGCCCTCGCCCTTTTTCAGGCGCAGCAGGTATTTGGTGGCGGCCACCAGGTCCGACTTGGTCAGGATGCGGGAATCGTTGTCTTTAAGACTCAACTTTTGGTTGATCTTGTAACGACCGACGCGGCCCAAATCATAGCGTTTGGGATCGAAGAACAGGCGCTTGAGCAAAGCCCGCGCATTGGCCGCCGTGGGGGGATCGCCAGGCCGGAGCCGGCGGTAAATGTCCTTGAGGGCTTCCTCTTCATTTTTCGCCGGATCTTTCTTCAGGCATTTGATCATGATGCCGTCGTCCACCGAGGTGTCCACCACCTTGATTTTGGTGATGCCCAGTTCGCCGATCTGTTTGATCACGGCTTTGGAGAGCGGCTCAAAGGCGCGCGCCACCACGAGGCTCTTTTCCTCGTCGGTCACGTCCTGGATCAAGACGCGGTTGGTCAAATCTTCCAGCTTCTCGGCGTCTTTGACGGCGAGATCTTCGATGGTGTAGAACAGCTTGAGGATTTCCTCGTCGCCGCCCCGGGTTTTCTCGCCGTTGTCTTTGCTCTTGTTGTTGAGGCCGCCCTCGACATCCAAAAAGCTCAGGGCGCGGAAAAAGGTGGTGGTCAGGAATTTGCGGCGGCGTTTTTTGCGGTCCAAATAGACATACAATAAATCGCTGGTGTCGAACTGGGCTTCATACCAGGAACCACGGTCCGGGATGACGCGAAAGCTGTGCAGGGTCTTGCCGTTGGGATGCTGGGCGGCCTCGAAGGCGATGCCGGGCGACCGGTGCAATTGGGAAACGACGACGCGTTCGGCACCGTTGATGACAAAGGTGCCCTGCGGGGTCATCAGGGGCAGTTCGCCCATGAACACCTTTTCCTCCTTGCCGCTCTTGCCCTCTTCGCGGAGCAGAAAAGTCACATACAGCGGCGCCCCGTAGGTCAGCCCCTCGCGGAGGCATTCCAGCCAGTCGAGCTTGGGTTCGCCGATTTCGTAGGATTCGTAATCGAGCACGCACTTGCCGTCGTAGCTCTCAATGGGAAACACTTCGCGGAACACTGATTCCAGACCCGTGTGTTTCAGGCGTTTTTTGGGCGAAGCAGCCGCCTGCAGGAATTCCGCATAAGAATTGGTCTGCAATTCGATCATGTTCGGCGGACTGACGATTTCTTTGATCTTGCCGAAATTGATACGTTCTGTGGCACGCGATGGCATTTTAAACTTTCTGTTGGGTGCGTTTTCAGCGCACCGGCTTTTTCACTCAACGACACAAAGCAAGCCGGCCGCGTTCCGCGGCTGACCTGCCAAACCCCGACCCGACTTTGCTAGCGATTCGTAACTGATAAAATTCCAGGCCCCGCCCAAGGCGGGGAAAGGGGTGGCGGCCCGATGGCCGCCACCCCCGGTAATGTGATTACTTGACTTCGACTTTGGCACCGGCGTCTTCGAGCTTCTTCTTGGCAGCTTCGGAATCCGCTTTGTTGGCACCTTCGAGCAGGGGCTTGGGAGCACCCTCGACCAGGGCCTTGGCTTCCGCCAGACCGAGGCCGGCTTTGACTTCGCGCACCGCCTTGATGACGGCGATCTTCTTGTCGGCGGGGAGGGAGACGAGGATCACGTCGAACGTGTCCTTGGCCACGGCGGGAGCGGCGGCGGCGGCGCCACCAGCGGCACCACCAGCGGCGGCAACGGCCACGGGCGCGGCGGCGGAAACGCCCCACTTGGTCTCCAGTTGTTTCACCAGGTCGGCGGCTTCCAAAACCGTCAACTTGCTCAATTCTTCCACTAAGTTTGCAATATCAGCCATGTTTCTTTCTTGTTGTCGTCTCGTCGTCCGCCGCGGCCACGGCGGATTTCAGTCTGCGGCCCGCACACCGACGATTTACGTTGTTGTTGTTGTCTTCGTCCTCCGGTCGGGAACGGCGTCCCCGACCGAAAATCATTATTCCGCTTTTTCGGATTTTTCCGCTTGTTCGGATTTGGCCTTGATGACCTGCGCCAGCATGGAGGCCGGGGTGTTGAGCAATACGGCCAGCTTGGTGGCCGGGGCGTTCAACAGACCCAGGAGTTTGCCGCGCAACACGTCCAGACTCGGCAAATCGGCCAGGGCCAGAATGCCCGCCTCTTCGAGGCGCTGGTTGTTGAGATAGCCGAATTTGATTTTCAGCTTGTCGAATTCAGCGGCAAAATTCTTGAGCGCCTTGGCGGCGGCCGAGACATCCTTCTGCCCGGTCACCACGGCGGTCTGGCCCACGAGGGAGCCATTCAGATCCGCAATGCCGCTTTCCTTGACGGCAATGCGGAAGATGGTGTTTTTCACCACATGCACTTCCGAGCCCGCCTTGGTCAGCCGCTGGCGGAGTTCCGTCAGATGGGAGACCTTGAGGCCTTGATAGCCGATTACGATAAAGAAGGGCGAGGCGTTTAAACGCGCCGCGTATTCCTTCGTCAAAAGTTGTTTTTCTGCACGCATGGCTTTAGGTCAGATTAATTGGTTGAAAATTCACGGAGATCCACCCGGACCGGCGGACTCATGGTCGCCGAGAGGGTGCAGGAATTGATGAAGGCGCCCTTGATGCTGTTCGGCCGGGCCTTGGCCACGGCTTCAATGACCGCCCGGGCGTTTTCCTCGAGCTGTTCGGGCTTGAAGGAGAGTTTGCCGACAATCACATGCACGTTGCCCGCTTTGTCCACTTTGTATTCCACGCGGCCGGCCTTGACTTCGCGCACCGCCTTGGCGGTGTCATCGGTCACGGTGCCGGTTTTGGGATTGGGCATGAGGCCGCGCGGCCCGAGCACCCGGCCCAGTTTGCGCACTTCCACCATGGCCTCCGGCGTGGCGATGGCGACGTCGAAATCGGCCCAGCCGGCCGTGCATTTGGCGATCATGTCTTCAAAGCCGACGTATTCAGCCCCGGCGGATTTGGCGGCATCGGCCGCCGCGCCGTCGCGGGTGAAGACGAGCACGCGCACGGTCTTGCCGCTGCCGTGGGGCAGGGGCACCGTGCCGCGAACCATCTGGTCGGATTGCTTGGGGTCCACGCCGAGGCGGAAGGCCAGGTCAATGGTTTCGTTGAATTTGGCTTTCGGAAATTTGGCCAGGACCGCCACCGCCTCTTTCAAGGGGTAGGCTTTATTGGCATCCACAACTTCCAACGCTTTTTTATATCGTTTACTGGGCATGTATCTGGGTGCGGTGCAAGCGAATCAAACGATTCTCCCGCGATTTAGTTTAATGGTTAACCGACAACATCAATGCCCATGCTGCGGGCGGTGCCGGAGACGACGCGGAACGCGGCTTCCTCGGAGTTGGCATTCAGGTCTTTGCCCTTCAATTTGACAATGTCCAGGACCTGTTTGCGGGTGACCTTCCCGACTTTGTCCTTGTTGGGGACTTTGGAGCCGGCGGTGATGCCGGCGGCTTTTTTGAGCAGCACGGAGGCCGGGGGCGACTTGGTGATGAAAGTGAATGACTTATCCTGGTAAACCGTGATGACGACGGGAATCACCAGACCGGCGTCATTTTTGGTGGCCGCGTTGAATTCTTTGCAGAACGCCATGATGTTGACGCCGTGCTGACCGAGCGCGGGGCCCACGGGCGGCGCGGGATTGGCCTGACCGGCGGCAATCTGCAGTTTAATCTGTCCTGTAACTTTCTTTGCCATATGAATTTTAAGCTTTTTCCACCTGCCAGTATTCCAGTTCCACCGGCGTATTACGACCAAAAATATTGACGGTGACCTTGAGCTTGCCGCGTTCGGGCTCAATCTCTTCAATCACCCCGCTGAAATTCAGGAACGGGCCATTGTTGATCTTGATGGTTTCACCGACCTCAAAATTAACCTTCGGCTTTTCCGTTTCTTCCGACGCGTAAATCTGGGCCTTGATGGCCTCGACTTCGTCGGTGGGCGTGGGCAGCGGCGGTTCCCCGCCCACAAACCCGATCACGCCCTGGGTTTCCTTGATGAAATACCACGGCTTTTCAATGATCCGGCCGTTTTCATCCAGCAACACCATGTCCACAAAGACATACCCCGGCCACAATTTCCGGTTGGAAACCGTCTTCTTTTGATTGCGCACTTCGACAATCTTCTCCATCGGCACGAGCACTTCCCTGACGTATTCCTCCATCTCGTCAGTCTTGACCCGTTTCTCGATGCTGTCCTTGACCTTGTTTTCCTGGCCGGACAGCGTCTGCACGATGAACCATTGGTTGCGCATGATCAAAATTTGAGCTTGATGAATATCAGAAACAGGAGCCGGTCCACCACCACGGTGAAAATGCCCAGCAGGGCGATGGAGATGAACACCAGCAGGGTCGAGCCCTTGAGTTCCTCCCAGGTCGGCCAGGAGCATTTCTCCAGTTCCACCCGGGTTTCCTGCACGTAGGCGGACAGCCGCGCGATCTGACCCTTCCACCAGAGCAGCCCGAAGACGACGGCCACGGTGACGACCCAAAATATAATGCTAAAATTACTCACAAATTTTTCCTGGCGGAGAGGGAGGGATTCGAACCCCCGGTGGGTTTTACCCCACAGCGGTTTTCAAGACCGCCGCAATAGACCACTCTGCCACCTCTCCGCGGCTGGCAGGGCGTGAAGGACTTGAACCTTCAACCAACGGTTTTGGAGACCGCTACTCTACCAATTGAGCTAACGCCCTATACCACCAAAACGATTTCATTTTTGGACAATCAGGGGGCGGGACAACCTTCCCGCCCCCGGAAATTAATTCGCCTCAGGCGACGACATCCGACACGCGTCCGGCACCAATGGTCCGGCCGCCTTCGCGAATGGCGAAGCGCTGGCCTTTTTCCATGGCCACGGGTTTTTGCAGTTCGATATCCACGGAAACATTGTCCCCGGGCATCACCATTTCGACCCCGGTCGGCAGGGTCAGCGTTCCGGTCACGTCGGACGTGCGGAAGTAGAACTGCGGACGGTAGTTGGTGAAGAACGGCGTGTGGCGGCCGCCCTCATCCTTGGACAACACATAAACTTCGGCCTTGAACTTGGTGTGCGGCTTGATCGAGCCGGGCTTGGCCAGCACCATGCCGCGTTCCACTTCGTCTTTCTTGGTGCCGCGCAGCAGCACGCCGACGTTGTCACCGGCATTGGCAAAATCCAGCAATTTGCGGAACATTTCAATGTCCGTCGCGGTCGTTTTGCGGGTGTCGCGCAAACCGACGATTTCAACTTCTTCCATCTTCTTGATCACGCCGCGTTCCACACGACCGGTCACGACGGTGCCGCGACCTTCAATGTTGAACACGTCTTCGATGCACATCAGGAAGGGCTTGTCCACTTCGCGGACGGGATCGGGCACGAAGCTGTCGAGCGCCTCCAACAGGTCGGCGATGGCTTTTTCGCCGTCCGGGGTGCCCGCGAGGGCCGCCGTGGCGGAACCGCGGACGATGGGGGTCTTTTCGCCGGGGAAGCCGTATTTGGTCAGCAAATCACGAATTTCCATCTCGATCAATTCGAGCAGGTCGGCATCCGCGAGGTCCACCTTGTTCAAAAACACCACGATGCTGGGCACGCCGACCTGGCGGGCGAGCAGGATGTGTTCCCGGGTTTGGGGCATGGGACCGTCAGCCGCGCTGACCACCAACACGGCACCGTCCATCTGCGCCGCGCCGGTGATCATGTTTTTCACATAATCCGCGTGGCCGGGACAGTCAACGTGCGCGTAATGGCGCTTGGGGCTTTCGTATTCGACGTGGGAGACCGCGATGGTCACCGTCTTGGTTTCGTCACGCACCGTGCCGCCCTTGGTGATATCGGCATAAGAAATGGCGGGAGCCAGGCCTTTGCGATGCTGGACGGACACGATTGCGGCGGTCAAGGTGGACTTGCCGTGGTCAACGTGGCCGATGGTGCCAACGTTGACGTGCGGTTTGGTTCGTTGAAATTGCTCTTTTGCCATTGCTATCTCCTGGTGTTGCTTGTCTAGTTTGTTACCACTGCGTTATTATTTATTATATATATTATGGAGCCCATGATCAGGATTGAACTGATGACCTCGTCCTTACCAAGGACGTGCTCTACCAACTGAGCTACATGGGCACCAATAAATTGCTTTGTCCAAACCCGAATCGCAAAACGACAAAAAAACCGTCCCCCTCGTATCTCTTGCGAAATTTCAGAGAGGCCTTCGGCTAAAATGTCTTTCTACGGCTCTGACAAAACTCAAAATAGGCGGCTTTGACTTCACAGTCAATTTTTTTTTGAACTTTCTTTGACTGTTTTTTCGACAACCACCGACACCGAAACCCGTCGCCGGACCAACACTTATGCTGGCGAACTTCTAGACAATCATTAAATCCGATCCAAGTCAAGGCGGAATCGTGAAAAAATGACGCCGCCGCAATCGTTGGCTGGAACGATGCCTTTTAACCGCAGATGAACAGATGCGGAGAAATGGCAAAGTTGGTCATGGAACCTTGGGCGAGGGAAAGTTCAAATTCCAAAGGTCAAAATTCAAGGAAAAGGTTCAAGCACGGAATAAATGGGCCGGGCCTTTGCATCCGGAAGCGGGAAAAGGCCCGGCTATATCCCCCCGGATGGGGCTTTAATGCGGCGCTCTTCCGAGACGCCGCTACGACTCATTTCGACACGCTGCGGGTGAGCCACCCGCGCTCCGGGGGAGGGGAAGGGTTCAGCCGACTCGGGGGCTGAGACAGTTTCAGTGGTTGTCCATCCAGGGGTTCGTGTTTTGAGGATTGAATTTTGGATTTTTCCTTGGATTTTGATGTTTGAAATTGGAAATTTCCCCGCCCCGCCCTTCCCGTTCACGCGCGGGGGTGCGCGTCATCGTAAGCCCGCTTCAGGCGTTCGGTGGTGACATGGGTGTAAACCTGGGTGGTGACCAGATGGGCGTGGCCCAGCAGTTCCTGCACGCTGCGCAGGTCCGCACCGGCATCCAACAGGTGGGTGGCGTAGCTGTGCCGGAGTTTATGCGGGGTTAAACCGGGGTCAAGACCGGCAAACGCGAGATATTGCTTCAAGCGCCGCGAGAGTTGCAACGGGCGCAACGGGGCGGGCTTTTTGGTTTCCGCGCGGAACACCGGGGTGGGCCCGGCGGGGATCACGGGCAAATCGTCCCAATATTTTTGGATGGTCTGGAGGGCGGTGTCGCCAATCGGCACCAGGCGCTCCTTTTTGCCTTTGCCGCGCACGCGCACCAATTGTTCGTTCCAATCCAGATCCTCGGCGCGCAAACCGCACAATTCGCTGATGCGCAGCCCGCAGGAGTAGATGGTTTCCAGCACGGCCGTGTCGCGCCGGGAGGCGAGCTGGGAAAACGGGCGGCCGGGCCCCTTTTTCACCGTCTGCCGCTCGAATAACCGGGCCGGGGCGGCCAGGAGGGCTTCCATTTGCTCGAGGGTCAGGTATTGCGGCAGCCGCCGCGCGGGTTTGGGCAGGGCCAGATTTTTAACCGGCGATTCCGCCACCACGCCGTGCCGCACCAGGTGCTTGCAAAACGTGCGCAGGGCGGAAAACCGCAACTGGATGGCCGCGCGCCCGAGGTGGCGCCGGCCCAGATAGCGCAGGTAATGGCGGAAATCATCCCGCGCGAGTTGATCCCAGACCGGCGGCCGGCCGGACTCGGTCGTTTGCCAGCGGTGGAATTCGAGCAGCGCCTGCCGGTAATTCCGCCGGGTGTAAACCGAGGCGTCCCGATCCGTGGCCAGGTGCGCGAGAAATTGGTCAATCCACGGGTCGGCGGGCGCGGCGGATGGGGGGGGCGGGTTCACGTTTCCATGCGGCAGGTCAGCCGGAATTTGCCCGAGGGCGTGGGCGGCAGCATTTCCACCCGTTCGAGACTGATGGGGGACGTCGGTTGCAATTGCGCTTCCAGCCGCGCCCGCAAGCGGATCAGTTCGGCCGGGGCGGGCCCGGCGCCGTCGGCGATCCAGTGCAGCCCCAGGCCGCCGCCGGCGCTCTGGCGCAGTTGATAGTGGGCGATCCCATTGACGCCGGCAAAACATTGGTCCACCTGCCAGGTGGTCACGCGCCGGCCGTCACTCCGGGGCAACGCATCCCGCATCCGCCCGTGCACCACGTAATCCCCGTTGCCCGGTCGTTCGCCCGCCGCCACCAAATCCCCGAGCCGGTAACGCAACAGCGGCATGATTTCGTTCGTGAGCGTGGTCACCACCAGTTCGCCGATGCCCGATTCGTCGGGCGCAATGAGTTCGTAATGCACGGCTTCGGGGCAGGCGGTCATTTCGCCCCGCTCATTTTCCATCAACAGGTGGCCGGTCTCCGTGGCGCCATACAGGTTGAAGACGGGGACGCCAAACACGCGCTGCAAGATCCGCCGGTGCAGCACGCTCACAAATTCGTAGCTGCACAGGATGAATTTCAAGGACGGAAAGCGGAGGCCGGCGCGCTCGCAATACAGGGCGAACCACGCCCCCTGCACCGGGTCCACATCCAGAAACTGGGGCGACCAATCGGCGGTCTCGCGGGCCATCCGGGCCAGTTCGGCGTCGCTGAGCAGGAAGGGAATGCGGGCCTGGTTCACATACAACGTCCGTCCCACCGTGCGCGCCGAGAGCGAGTTCCAGTTGGAAAAACAGACCAGTCCGTTGCACACCGGCGGCACGATGCTCACCCGGCGCGCGAGCGGATATTCCCGCAAAACCCCGGCCACGAAGGGGTTCAACCGCAGCAGCCGCGCCTCCTGTTCATCCCACCAGCCGCGCGCAAACAGCACCGCCGTGCGATCCTCGGACGTGCCCGAGGAGTATTCGATTTCCACGTCCTGGTATTGCAACAACGTGTCCAAATTTTGTCCCGGCCGGAGGAAATTATGGGGGAAGTCCCGGCGCAATTCCGGTTTGCCGATGATCGGCAGGCCGGCAAACCCGCCGGCTTGCAAGGCGTCCCGATACAACGGCACCGTGCGCCACCGGCGCAAACCGGCGGCGAGCCGGGCGTCCGGGGTGGATTCACGGATGAGTTCAGGCGTGGCCAACATCGTCCCCTATCATGGCACCAACCGGCCCAAAAATCCAACCGCGAAAATGGCGGGGGCGGCGGGAATTGAAAAAAAGCGTTACTTTTCGCCCGGCGGCGGCATTTATCAGTAATGCAGGAACTGGATGACACCGCCTTGTTGCGGGAATATGCGGACCTCGCCTCCGAGCGGGCCTTTGCCACGCTCGTGGCGCGGCACGTCAACCAAGTTTATTCGGTCGCCCTGCGCCACACCCGGAATCCGCAGGACGCCGGGAAGATTACGCAGGCCGTGTTTGTGATCCTGGCCGGGAAAGCCCGGCGGCTGGGCCGGGGCGTCATCCTCTCCGGCTGGCTGCATCAGACGGCCCGGCTGGCCTCACTGACCTTCATCCGCAGCCAAATCCGCCGGGCCCGGCGGGAACAGGAGGCGCACATGCAGACGATTTTAAACGAAAATGAAGGCGCCGCCTGGGAGCAAATCGCCCCGCTGCTGGACCGTGCGCTGAGCCGGTTGAGCGAGACCGACCGCCACGCGGTGGTGCTGCGCTACTTCGACGGCAAGAGCCTCCGGGAAGTGGGCGCCGCCCTGGGCACGAGCGAAGACGCCGCCAAAATGCGGGTGACCCGCGCGCTGGAAAAACTGCGGAAGATCTTTGCCGGCCACGGCGTGAGTTCCACCACGGCGGTCATCGCCGGGCTGATTTCCACCCAATCCGTGCAGGCCGCCCCGGCGGGACTGGCGCAGGCGGTGACGGCCGCCGCCCTGACCCAGGGCGCGGCGGCGGGCGGTTCGACTTTAACCCTCATCAAAGGAGCATTGAAAGTTATGGCATGGACCAAATTGAAAACAGCGGTGGTCATCGGCGCGGGCGTGTTGCTTGCGGCGGGAACGACGACCTTGACCCTCCACGAAATTCAGGAACACCAACCGCATGACTGGGCGGCTCCCCAAGCCGAGCATGCCTGGCAGGTTCCCCAGGCTGATTTTGGAGTTTTTTATAAGGCGCCGGCCCAAGTGACCATGCTTCCGACCCAATTCAAAGAGGATGGGAATTGGTGCAGTGACGGCAGCCGGGGGGCGATGGGGATCGCCCAGCCGCTGAGTGAAATTATTCAGGTTGCTTATCAAAAGAACCGGCTCCGCACGGTTTTCATCACGGACCCGCCCACCAACCGGTATGATTTCATGGCCAAACTCGTGGGCCCCCAGGAGGCGCATAAAAACCTGCCGACCGATGCCAATTGGACTCTGGCATTGCAAAAGAAAATCGCGCAACAATTCGGGTTCACCGGCCGTTTGCAGATGCGGGCCACCGACGTGCTGGTGCTCCAGCCCGGCCCCGCCGGAATCCAGGGTTTCAAAGTCAGCCATCAGATGCCCAAGGGACTGGCGATGCGGCCCACCCCCGGAAATTATTCCTATTATGAACAGCCGGTTTCGAGCCTGACCGCATTATTGGAACCACGTTTTAAAATTCCTGTGGTGGATCAAACCGGTCTTACCGAGGATTATGATTACGCCCTCAAGTGGAATGAGCCGAACCCCAAGGAACCGAATCTGCCCGGCATGAAACAGGCGCTGCTTGACCAACTCGGCCTCGAACTGGTGCCCACCAACCGGCCCATCGAAATGCTGGTGGTGGACAAGGTGAAATAAATTCCTTCCGGTTTTGCCGTCGGACGGCAATACAAGGATGGAAACCATGTCGGAACCCGACGGCCAATTAATCCGTGAATTCCACGCCACCCGATTACACAGTTTATTGACACCGCTGCGCACTTGTTAAATCATCGCCTTGGGCGCGGATGCCAGCGCCTCTGGAAATGCAGTATAAAACTCACCTTTTCGCGTCCGGGTCCGACCCGGGTTTCCACGGTCAATGGCCGCCACCGGGCCGCTGCCGGAGGGGGCGTTGGCCATGGCTGGCCCTGGTGCTCGGGCTGCTTGCTTGGATCTGGTGCCCACCAGCCGCCGAAGCTCAAACCCGGGAATTCATTGTCATCTCAGATTTGCACTATAATGGCAGCCAAGGCGACGACGACTCGGGCGTCCTCTTTCAGCCCGGCGAAGATGCCAGTGAAAAGCTGATCCGACTGGCCCTGCAGGACGCCCGGACCCACTGTGCCGGACCGCCGCTCTTTATTTTATGCCTGGGCGACGTCCTCGCTCATTTTAATAAACGAAGGTCGCCGCAGTTTTCGCCGACGAATGAACAAGCCGTGGTGGCCGGATTTTTCCAGGCGGATTTCCCCGGTGTGCCCGTTTTCACCGTCTTGGGCAACAACGACTCGGACACTGCGGACGGTTCGCGCTCCGATTCGGATTATCTCCCGCAACCGGCGGCGTTTTTGCAGAGTTTTGCCGCCGCCTGGTCGCCCCTGGTTCCCGCCCCGGCGGATACCGCCGGTTTTACAACCAATTTTCTCGATCCGTTCGCGACGAATGGATGGTATGCCGTGGATCTGCCGGGAATGGAAAAAGTCCGCCTCGTGGGCCTGGACAGCACTTACTTTGAAAACGCGGAGTTGCTGCCGCCCGACCAGCGGCATTCACCCGCCATTCTGGATGAGCAACACCGCCGGGCGACCGCGCAGTTTGCCTGGTTAAGCCACGAGCTGAGCCGGGCCGGACGCGACGGCGTGACCCTCTGGCTGGCCTTTCACCTTCCGCCCGGCCACGACCCCTATGATCACAAGCCAGATTTTTGGGACAACCAATGGCAGACCCGCGTTTTGCGGCTGATCGCGTCCCATCACGCCGTCATTGGCGCCCTGTTTTGCGGTCACACGCACGCGGATGAATTCCGGGTGGTTTATGCCGGCACTACTCCCGTTGCTTTTGCCCACTTGGCGCCTTCCATCAGCCCCATTCACCGAAACAACCCCGCTTATCAAATCTTTGAGACCGACACGAACACCGGCCGGCTGCTGAATTACCGCACCTATCACCTGACCTCCCCGACCAACGGATGGACGGAGGAATATTCTTTCACCAATGAATACCACCTGCCGGATTGCGGCCTCCCAAGCATGTTCCAGTTGGAGACCAACCTGGACCTGCGCGGAAATGACTGGCCGGCCTACACGAATGATTACAGCGCCGGCGCGCCCGGCGGGCGGGACGCCCTGCTCGACCCGGCCAGGTATTTGGAAGACCTTCATATCACTGCGGCCCCGTAAGCCGGCAGACCGTGAGCGGCGACGGCGCTTTTGCCGCCCCCATCCTTGGCCCGGCCACCCCGCGTCCATCCCAAGTGGGGACGCTTCCGCAACCAACGGTGGCCACCGCCCCCCAGTGGACGGAAAGGAGTCGGTTCGTGGTATTGGCATATTTCCTGAACGGGTCACCCTTTTTGGACCCCTGACAACTCATCACCCGGCAGCGGCGGAACCTCCGGAGAACCGTTCAGAAAGGCAATGAAGTCCTCGCGGTTTGCCCGGAGAGCGCGGGTGCGCAGATGTTCCACCGTAAGCATCGCACTCAACTTTTCCCCGGCGGCGGCCGACATGAGTTGATCCACGGTGACGCCTTCCCGAGCCGCGCATTCGCGCAATTCGCGGGCAAGGCCTTCTGGCATCTGAATGGTCAGCGTTGTCACGCCATTACCCGGGCGATGGAATTCCACCAACCGTCGTGCAAGCCCGTTAGCGGGGCGCTGAATTCGCCCGCCGCCGTCTTGAGGACCAATTCCTGACCGCCAACAACGCCGATTTGCACGGCGGGCACGCCCATCAATTTGGCGCGCTCCACCACTTTGTAGGCGTCCCGGGGCGCACAGGTGATCACCACCCGGCTCTGCGTCTCGCCAAACAGCAGGGCGTCCAGCCGGAGGTCTTTGAAGGCCGATAAATCCACGCGCGCCCCGATCAGGCGCGGCGTTTCGCGGGCGATCAACTGGCTGATGCAGGACTCCGCCAGACACACCGCCAGCCCGCCATCGCTGCAATCATGGGCGCTTTTTATCAGCCCGCTTTGAATCAGACCCAGCAGCGTCGTGTGCAGGGTGCGGGCCGTTTCCAAATCGCAACGCGGCGGCGCGCCGTTCTTCTGGCCGTGCACCACCTGCAAATAGGCGCTGCCGCCCAGGCCGAGCAGCGGGTCTTGGCGGTCGGCCACGTCGCCCAGCAGGACAATAACATCGCCTTCGTCCTTGAACCACTGGGTGGTCACGTATTCCGGTTTTTCAATCAAGCCCACCACCGCCACCGTCGGGGTCGGGTCAATCGGACCGTTGGGATTCTGATTGTAGAGCGAACAATTTCCGCCCGTCACCGGCGCGTCAAACGCCCGGCAACCGTCCGCCAGCCCGCGCACGCTTTCCCGCATCTGCCAGAACAATTCCGGGTTGTGCGGGTTGGCCATGTTCAAATTATCCGTGGCCCCCAGCGGCACCGCCCCCGAACACGCCAGGTTGCGGCACGCCTCGGTCACCGCCGCCTTGCCGCCTTCATAGGGATCCAGATACACATACACGCCGTTGCAATCCACCGTCAGCGCCACCAGCTTTTCCGGCACCGGCTGGCCGTTGGACGATTCCGGCAGTGAATCGCCCTTGATGCGGATCACCGCCGCGTCGCTCCCCGGACAAACCACGGAACCGTCGCGCACCATGTGATCATACTGCCGATAGACCCAGTTCTTGGACGCAATGCTCGGCCATGAGAGCAATTGTTGCAACACCGCCACCGGGTCTTTGGTGTCCGCAATGCCGTCGAGCCGGAACGCCCTGACGGCCTGCAAATATTCCGGTTCCTGCGACGCCCGCTGATAGACCGGCGATTCGTCGGCGATTTTTTTGGCGGGAATGTCCGCCACCACGCGGCCGCCGTGGCGCACCACCATCCGGCCGGTGTCCGTCACCGTGCCCACTTCGGACCACGGCAAATCCCACTTGTCGAAAATGCGTTTCACTTCTTCCTCCCGGCCCTTGTGAACGATGATGAGCATCCGTTCCTGCGATTCCGAGAGCATGATTTCGTAGCTGCTCATGTGCGGCCCGCGTTGCGGCACCTTGTCCAGTTCGATCTCGATGCCGGTGCCGGCGCGCGCCGCCGTTTCACAGGTGGAACAGGTCAGCCCCGCCGCCCCCATGTCCTGGATGCCCGCCACCGCGCCGGTCGCCAGCAATTCCAGGCAGGCTTCGCACACGAGCTTTTCCATGAAGGGATCGCCCACCTGCACCGCCCCGCGCTGTTGCTGCGCCGATTCATCCGTCAAATCCTGCGAGGCAAACGCCGCCCCCGCCAGCCCGTCCCGGCCCGTGGCCGGCCCGACATAAAACACCGGGTTGCCAATCCCCTTGGCCGCGCCGCGCGCAATCTGGTCGTGGCGCAACACGCCCAGGCAGAAGGCGTTCACCAGCGGATTACCCTCGTAGCTCTTGTCGAAATACACCTCACCGGCAATGGTGGGGATGCCGAAGCAATTGCCGTAATGGGCGATGCCGCTCACGACTCCACTGAACAGCCGGCGCACCTCGGGGTTGGACAACTCACCAAAGCGCAGCGAATTCAGCGCGCACACCGGCCGCGCGCCCATCGTGAAAATGTCGCGGATGATCCCGCCCACGCCCGTGGCCGCGCCCTGAAACGGCTCGACCGCGCTCGGATGGTTGTGCGATTCGATCTTGAACGCAATCGCCAGTCCGTCCCCGATGTCAATGATGCCGGCGTTCTCCTCGCCCGCCCCGACCAATATTTTCGGCGACTTGGTGGGGAACGTTTTCAGCAGCGGCCGGGTGTTTTTGTAGCTGCAATGTTCGCTCCACATGACGGAAAAGATGCCCAGCTCGGTATAGCTCGGCTCGCGCCCGCCGAGGATTTCCCTGGCGTGGGCGTATTCGTCCTGGGTGAGGTTGTGTTTGGCAACCAGTTCGGGGGTGATGGCGGGTTCGGTCATGTTGAAAATCAAATTATACGCAGTCCAAGTCCTTGACTGAACATTTCACTCTCTTGTTCAAACCATTTTCCGCTATGATTGAACTCAATCGTTGCAGCGACGGGCTTAATATTCGCAGCAGCAACATGGACTAAAAGCCTGTATTTCCAGGGTGCAAACAGATAACTTTTGGAAAAAGGTTTGCCCAACAGTTGAAATCCAAGGAGTGTCGCGTCCTGTCCAACTTTTAAATCCGGATTATCCCAATAAAACGAACGAGAACGTTCACTTGGTTTTACAATCACACACACATCACAGTGTCTTTGCATACCAGGTGAAATAGCTTTGAAAAAAGCTTCCCTTGAATACGCCCAGCGGAGATTTGTGGCAGGAAATGAACTAATCTTGCGAAATGTTCCATCAGCTTGTTCTTGTTGAAGTTCAGAAGCAAAAACCTCAACTTCTTCGGCTCGGAAATTTCCGCCATTGCTAATGATTAATCTGAAAAAATAAGCTGAAACCATTATTGATCCCTCATCATCAGAATATGTTGGGGAACATCGCAGTGGAGACTTTACATGGGCACCCAATAATAAAGATAATTTTGGCCGCTGAATCCACAAACGGATTTTATCCTGAAATACAGCGATAATGGCCAATAAAATCGTGCCAATAGCTACGAGCCAATCCGCAATTAGTTTTTGCGTATCATTGTCAATATGTGGCAGCGCTGGCATATTCACTTTGTATTCACGGCGCAACGTCAATTTCCCGGATTTCACTCGGTTGTGGAATCGCTTCGCCGCGTTCACGCAGGTCTTCAATGTGCATTTCCAAGGCTTCCTTCATCAGCGCGAGGGTTTCCTGTTCAGCCTCTGCGGCCGTAACGCAGCCGGGAAAATCCGGCGCACAGGCGCTGAAATTTTGCGGCCCGCGCTCGATGATGATGGGATAACGCATTTTCACTTTTCAATAATTCACACCAACTCGGCCACGTTTTCGTCCTCATACTTTTCAATGAGCACACCGAGGACATCCATCAGCGAGGCGAGGGGATGATCTTCCCGCTCGCCGACTTCATCCACCAACCGGTCAAGCAATTTGACCAACTGGCGGTATTCACGATCCGTGCGCGGGACATGAATCGCCGGCTCGACCTGCGGCCAAGCGGCGAAAACTTGTTCCATTTGCGCATCCGACATAATGAGTCCTGTAGGTGGCAGAATACCGGTTAACGTTTTCGGATGCAAATCTTGTCTGGTCACGGAAATGGTTTTGCCGCCTTGACGCCCCCACATCCGGGGCGTAATTTCCCCGCATGAGCACAGTTGCTGAAATCAAGGCGGCGATTCCCTCCCTGACGCTCGCCGAGCGCGCGGAGGTGGCTGGGTGTTTGAACCAATGGCACGACGACGACTGGGATGAGCAAATGAAGCACGATCTCGCCGCCGGAAAGCTGGATTCGCTGCTGTCCAAAGTGGATGGCGATATTGCGCAGGGGAAAATTCACGACCTCCCGTGAAGTCCAAAGCGCACGGGCAATTCTGGACGGGTTATCGCGCCCTGCCCGTGGAAATTCAGAAACAGGCGCGGGAAAAATTTCGCCTCTGGCTGAAAGAGCCATTCAACCCAACGTTGCATTTCAAAGAACTCATCAGCGATGTTTGGTCGGTTCGCATCAATCAAAATCACCGCGCACTGGGCCGCCGCCGGGGAAACTTGATCGTCTGGTTTTGGATTGGCACGCACCCCGAGTATGACCAATTGCTGAAGCGTTTGAGATAGGTTTCACCACGCTTACGCCGCCTTCGCCGCCGTTTTCTTCTCCAGCGCGGCGATCATGCTTTCAAAAATCAGGCGGCCGTCGGTCGAGCCCAGGATTTCCTCGCTGGCGCGGTCGGGGTGGGGCATCAGGCCGGCGACGTTCCGGGCGGCGTTGCAGATCCCGGCGATATTCAGTACGGACCCGTTGGGATTGGCGGCTTCGGTTAATTCCCCGGTGGCCGAACTGTATTGCCAGAGAATTTGATGGCCCGCTTGGAGCGCGGCCAGGGTGGTTTCATCGGCAAAATAGCAGCCCTCACCGTGGGCAATGGGGATTTTCAGCAGTTTCCCGGCGGGAATCCGGCTCGTAAACGGGGTGTCGCCATGGGCGGTTTTCAGGAAGACCTGTTCACAATGGAATTGCAGGTCGCGGTTGCGGATCAACGCACCGGGCAGCAGGCCGGCCTCGCACAAAATTTGGAATCCGTTGCAGATGCCGAGCACCAGGCCGCCCTGTTCGGCAAACTGTTTGACCGCCTGCATCACCGGGCTGAACCGCGCAATGGCGCCGCAGCGCAGGTAATCGCCGTAGCTGAACCCGCCCGGCACGATCACGGCATCCGCGCCGCCCAGGGAGGTGTCCTTGTGCCAGACAAAATTGGCGGTATGCCCGAGCACGCGGACGGCGTGGACGCAATCCTGGTCGCAATTGGAGGCTGGAAACTGGAGAACGGCAAAATTCATGGAATCATGGGTTGGTTAATGACTTTGGTCGGCTTTCCGAAACCCGGCCGACGTTCGGTCACCGGCCATTCATTGGATTTCGATGTGGTAATCTTCAATCACCGGGTTGCTGAGAAACTGGTGCGCCGCATCGTTCAGGGACCGCCGGGCGGCCTCCACATCGGTGCCTTCGAGTTCAATTTCCAGGTATTTGCCCACATGCACGTCTTTGATCCCGGTGTGCCCCATCTGGGCCAGGGCGGTTTGCACGGTTTTGCCCTGCGGATCCAGGACGGCTTTTTTCGGCGTGATGATGATTTTTGCTTTCATGCTTGCGCCGGTAAAGTCTGCAAAAAAACCGCCCGGCAGGCGAGCAATTTCTGCATCCGCCCCCGGACTCAATCCCGCAAAGGCAGAAAACGCAAAATGGTCACACGGGCTGAAGCTCGATTTCACGTTCGCGCGTCAGCCAAGTGGCGCAAGCCAGACAGGCCCGGATGTCCTCCGGCTCAAGATCGGGATAATCGGCCAGCACTTCTTTTTCCGTCACGCCGGAGGCGAGCAGTCCCAGTATGGTGGTGGCCGGGATTCTCATGCCGCGAATGCAGGGCAATCCGGTCATGACGGCCGGGTTTACCGTGATGCGTTTCAAAAGCTCATTCATGATTGTAATTTAAGTGGGCGACCAGATTTGAACCGCACGCACGCCACCAACATAGCACGGGTCAGGACAACGGCAATCCCTCAATTTTTATCCTTCAGGCGTCAAGAAATGTTGAATTTCCGCCCCGGTTCGGTGATGCTGTCCCCCATGAAGAAATCGCGTGTCCCGGAAGCGGGGGCGGACGTCAAGACCGGCGGCGACCGGAAAGCCCTTGATCCCTGTTCCATTGTCATCTTTGGCGCCAGCGGCGATCTCACCGCCCGCAAACTTATTCCCGCGCTGTATCACCTGTGCAAGGACAACCTGATGCCGCCGGCCTTCCGCATCGTCGGCTTCGCCCGGCGCGAGAAGACGGACGAGTCCTGGCGCACCGAATTGCGGGCCGCCCTCGACCAGTTCTCCCGCACGAAGCCGGTGGACGAGGCCGTCTGGAATAAGTTTGCCGCCAACGTGTTTTACTGCCAGGGCGACCTGACCGACGCGGCGGCCTACCAGAAACTCGAGGGCATTCTCACCTCCTTCGGCAGCGGGCCCCTGCGGGAAAACCTGCTGTTCTATTTTGCCATCTCGCCCAGCCAGTTCGGGATCGTGGCCGAACAGATTCACCGCGCCGGTTTGTTGAACAAGGACGGACTGGCCTGGCAGCGGCTCGTCGTGGAAAAACCCTTCGGCCGCGATCTGGCCTCGGCGCAGGAACTCAACCGGGAACTGACCCGCTTCGTCCATGAATCCCAGGTTTTCCGCATTGACCATTATCTGGGCAAGGAAACCGTGCAGAACATTCTGATGTTCCGCTTTTCCAACTCCATTTTCGAGCGGCTCTGGAACCGCGAATCCGTGGATAACATCCAGATCACGGTCAGTGAGAATCTGGGGGTGGGTGAACGCGGGGGCTATTACGAGGAGGCCGGCGCGCTCCGCGACATGATCCAGAACCACATCCTGCAAGTGCTCTCCCTCATCGCCATGGAACCCCCCGTTTCCCTCGAGGCCGAAGCCGTCCGGGACGAAAAGGTGAAACTGCTCAAATCCATCCGCCCCCTCACGCCCGAGACCGTGGCCACCCAAGTCGTGCGCGGCCAATATTTCGCCGGCAGTGTCGGCGGCAAGCCCCGGCCCGGCTACCGCCAGGAGCCCAAGGTCAACCCGGATTCCAACGTGGAAACCTATGTGGCCATAAAAACCTTCATCGACAACTGGCGGTGGAGCGGCGTGCCGTTTTATCTGCGCACGGGCAAAAACCTCCCGCAAAGCGGCAGCGAAGTTCGCATTCAGTTCCGACCCACCCCCAATGTCCTGTTTGCGGCGCAGTGCGGTAAAAAAGTCAACGCCAACACCATCACCCTCCGCTTGCAGCCCAACGAGGGCATCTATCTGCGCTTCAACGGCAAGGTGCCCGGGGTGAGTCTCGGCATGCGAACCGTGCGGATGAATTTCAGTTACAACGCCGAATTTGGCGCCTACACCCCGGAGGCCTATGAGCGTCTGCTGCTCGAGGCCATCGCGGGGGATGCCACGCTGTTCATCCGCCGCGACGAAGTCGAGATCGCCTGGCAGATCGTGGATTCCATCCGTGATGCGTGGGATAACCAACCGCTGACCAACCGCGAATTTTACGCCGCCGGCACCTGGGGCCCCGTGGCGGCGGATGATCTGCTCGAGAAAAACGGTCACGCCTGGCACATCCCGCAGATTCCAGCCCCGGAGCCCGCCGCCAAGCCGAAGGCCGAGGAGCCCAAAACTGAACCGGCGAAGGCGGCAAAATAAGGCTCATTGGCCCGGGCATTTTCCCCCGCCTCATTCCCCGATGAGGAAAATCTCCTTCGCCGTAATGCTCTTGGTCCAGCCCGGCTTGAACGCCTTCGCGCGCAGGATGGTCGGGCCGTTCAGCGGCAACGGCTTTTCATAGAGCAAATCCGAGGTCGTCGGCACGGTGCCGTCCAGCGTGTAGCGAATGGTCGCGCCCGGCTCGCTTTTAATGGTGACGGTGACCGGCGCTGTGAAGGTTCCACCGGGCGGGGAAATATCCGGTGGCGGCAGGACCGGCGGCCCGGGCAGGCTTTCGATCCATTGCCGCAGCAGGACCATGCCGGACTCGTCAATGGTGTTGCGGGCCAGCGGCGGCATCTTGAACGTTTCCGTCGTGTTGGCCCGCAGGTAAAGGATGGAGCGCCAGATATCGTTGGGCGCGATGATGTGGGGATGGTCCAGGCGCTCATCAATCAACACCCGGCCGCCGATCAATCCCTGTTGCGCCAGGGGCGTGTCAAAGCGCGCGTCAAAATAGGCGACCGTGCCCTGCGGGCGGTGGCAATTCGCGCAGTTGGCGTCCAGATACGAACGCGCACGATCCTCCAAACTTCGCGTGGCATCGTCCGGGCGCGCAAGCCGGGGAAGGCCGGCCAAAGCGGCTTCATCGAGGGACGTGTCAAACAAGCCGAGATGGTTCCAAGCGCGCAGTTCGTTATCCGTCACGCCGGAGGGATAGCGGTAATCCCGGTTCAACTGCCGCGTTTTCAGGCCGAGGACATAACCGGCGTTGGCCGTGTGGCAGTCCAGGCAATCCTTGCGACTGGGGTAATACCAGGGTTGCAACCGCAAACCGGATGCCGTCCGGATGGGAATGGACTCGGTGAGATTCGTCTCCAGCAAGTCAGCATCGCTCAGATCCGCCCGCCATTTATATACGACGCCATAAACCCCGCCGTCCGCATTGCAAACCAGCAGGCGGGTCTCGAGCCGGCGGAGCGCGGTCGGTTGCAATTCATTGGTCGCCAGGGTGAACGTCTTCACAAACACCGTCCCGTGCGGGAACCGCCATTCCCCCGTGGGCGCAAAGTGAATCGTCTGACCGCCCGGGACGGACACCCAGCGCGATTTGACCGCGCCATCCGACCAAAACGGCACGATGAGATCGTAGGGGATCAGCCCGTCGCGGGGCTGGAGCCGGGCCGGGTCGGCAAACACGCCGGTCTGGGAAAGCAGGCGCGGCATAACGCCGTCCGCGCGGTCCGGCATTTGCAAATAGGCCCCGGCGGCAGCCCGCGTGGTCAGGCCGTAGGGACGGACGCTTTCCGCCGCCATCCGCCCGGCGGACAAAAGCAGGCAACCGATCAAGACCGCCGCCGCCATCCCCCGGCCCGGGCGGCGGCCGGATATTTGAGTCGGGGTCATTTCACACTGGCCGCCGGGGCGGCGGCGGATGGCTGGCCAGTCGCCAGATTGAGTTCCACCGCCCGCGCGAGGTCGGCGGAAAACCGGCGGACGGTCTTTTTCACTTCGCCCACGGAAGTGTAAGTGTGCCCGCCACAGGGATAACCGAGCAGGACAACGTAATCATATGGCTTGGGTTTGGGGGCGGGCCCGCGGGCTTTGGGCAGATTCGAGAGAAAGATCACGCCCACACAGACGGATTCCGGCTCGCGGCCCTCCACGAGGCTGGCAGGGCGGCTGGCGCTGACCTTTCCCGGGATGAGCCAGGATTGGTTCAACGGCGGATGCGCCAGCCCGGTGTAACCGCTGTCCACCACCAAACCCTCCGGCAGCACCCGCAGGATTTTCCCACAGATCATGCGGCGCCCCTGGAGACAATCCGCCCGGATTTGCTCCGCCCGCCGCACGGAAGGCGACGGGCCGCCGGCGACGGCATTGGTGCCATCGGGCGCAGGAACCGCCGGATCGGCTGGCTGCGCAGACAGGCTGAGCCCGGCCAAAAACAGCGCGGCCAATAACATGTTAAACCAGTTACGCATTCAACGGGATTTTGACTGGCCCGGTATTTTTTCCGCAAGCCCAAAGAAAAGTTTTAATTTCGGGCGGGCGCATGGCACTGCCCCCGGTTTCCACCGGCGGGACTCAAGAACCGCAGACTTCTAAGCCGGAACGATGCATTTCAACCGCAGATGGACGCAGATGGACGCAGATGAGGAGAAAGGGCCAAGCCCGAAATACCGGGGCCCCGACGGGCATCCGGTCAGGTTTGGGCTGGATCAACGTTTCCTCCCGGTTTTTATCTGCGTTCATCTGCCATCTGCGGTTAAGCTCTCCTTCAATTGCATGGTTGCGGCAAAGGATTGCAAAATTTGGCGACCGTGCAAGGATGGGGGCGCGCTCATGAAGAAATTACGGCAGGTCATCTTGCTTTTGGAATCCTCGCGGGGCTCCGGCCGGGCGCTGTTGCGCGGAGTGGCCGGTTATGCGCGGCACCATGGCGCGTGGTCGTTCGAGTGGGAACCGGGCGGCTTGAACGAAATCTGGCCGCGGCTGAACCAACTCGAGGCGCATGGCATCATTTTGCGCGACGGCAAAAACATCAGCAAGGTGCTGGCGCTGGGCATCCCCGCCGTGGTGGTGGCGCATCACCGGGAGGATGATTCCACGGGGGCTTATGTGCTGACGGATTCCCGCGAGGCCGGGCGTTTGGCGGCGGTCCATCTCTCGGGGTGCGGCTTCAAAAATTTTGCGTTCTTCGGTCCCAGCCAACTGCTCTGGTCGGAGGCGCGCCGGCAAAGTTTTCAGGATCACCTGGCTTGGACCGGCCGGCCGGTCCATTTTTTTGACGCCCCCGCCGACTCCGCCCGGACGCCGCCGGCCTCCCATCACCAGGCCCTGAGCCGCTGGCTGCTCGCCCTGCCCAAACCCGTCGGCATCATGGCCTGCAACGATGATTACGCCCAGCAACTCGTGGTGGCTTGCAAGGCCGCCCGGCTGCACATTCCCGACCAGGTGGGCATTGTGGGCGTGGATAATGACGAGTTGGTGTGCGAACTCTCTTCGCCGCCCATTTCCAGTGTGGCGATCAATTTTGAACGCGCCGGGTTTGAAAGCGCCCGGCTGCTGGACCGCTGGATGCGGGAGGGAACCATCCCGCTGCCGGCGCGCATCATCGCCCCGGCCACGCATGTGGTGCCGCGCCTGTCCACGGACATTCTGGCGGTGGAGGATCCGCAACTGTTAAAGGCGCTGCGGTTTATCCGCGAACATGCCCGCGCGAACATCCGCGTGGCGGACGTGGCGCGGGCGGGGGGGCTTTCGCGCCGGGCGCTGGAAAATCGTTTTCGCTGGGAACTCGGCCGCTCGATCCTCAAGGAAATCCGGCGCATCCGGGTGGAGTTGATCGCCCGGATGCTGATCGAAACGGACCTGCCGGTGTCGCACATCGCCGAGGCCCTGGGCTACGAAAATCTCCAGCATATCGCGCGCTATTTCCGGCAGGAAAAAAACCTCAGCCTGGTGGCCTATCGCAAACGCTATGGGTCGAAAGAAAAAAAGAGGCCGGACACAACTCCGGCCTCTCAATGAGAACTGGGCGCAAACACTTTTTACCGCGTAAAATCACCATCACCGTCCACAACAACACTGCTACTCTAACACGTTGCGCCACCCAAACCAGTCACCAGAACTGGTGACAGCGGGGGGGCGGGAAACTTCAAAGTTCAAATTCCAAGGAAATTTCAATATTCAACCCGCAAATAGGCGCTTCGCGACAACTGTCCCCGAGTAAGGGGATACAGGTGCCCGAGGAGAAATGGCCTTGGGATGAAACGGCTCGCACTGACGTGCTTGCCGGTGACAGGCTGGAAGCCTGTCCCACCTTGAAGCTGTCCGCGCGGCGGGGCAGCGAATTGGCTATGCGGGTTGCAGTTTTCGGACGGGCAGAAAGCGGATTTCCACGCGCTTCTCCAACGCGGAGGCAATGCGCCGCAGCATGGCCAGGGAATGGCCATCGTAGTCTGCATCTTCGAGCCGCGAGATGACGGATTGGGTCGTGCCCACCTTCTGCGCGAGCGCGGCCTGTGAAAGCCTTGCCGCCGTGCGCATTTCAAAAATCTTCCGGGCAATGTCCAAATTGGCCTGCTCCTGTTCGATCAACTCCGCCATTTCCCGGCTGGTCCCGGTGAGTTTCTCCACCAATGCCAGGGCATCACTGGCGCGTTTTTGAATCTTTTGGTCACGCATGCTAAATGTCTCCTATAAAAGTATGGGCGGCGGGGCGGGCTGCGAATTTAATTTTTCGCTCCACCGCCCGTTTGATTTCGACAACTGGTATTTCATTCTCTTTGGTGATCGCGTGCGCCAGCACGGCGACATTCCGGCCATGGAAAAAATAAAGTAACCGGTAATTGACCGTGCCAAGTCTGGCCCTCAATTCATAAATGCCGTCCTGTAGCAAATCAGCTTCCGGTCGCCGCAGTTCATGGCCCAATTCCACCAAACGGCGAACGCGAACCACACACTTGGCAAAAGCCTTCGGGTTCCTCGTCCGCAGATCCTTCAGCCACTCCCAGACGGGGGCTGTGCCATCGGCATCCAGAAAGAACAACAGCTTGGTTTGCGGCATACGCTATTATGCTGGTTAGGTTAACGCAAAGATGCGATAAATGTCAAGCCGGACTTTTCGGACTTTTAGGCGCAAAAAACGGTAAACGGTCGGAATCCTTTCGCCGGGATGAGGACGGGTGTTAACCCTCACTTCACCGCCTGCACCTGGCGGGTGATTTCAAAGGCCAGATCCAGGGCGCGTTTGGCGGATTCGCCGCTGACCAGCGGGGTCTGGTGTTCACTCACGCAGTTGACGAAATGCTGCAACTCCAGCTTGAGCGGCTCTTCCTTGGCAATCGGCACCGGCTCGCGCACGATGCGCCGGCCGGCAAATTCGCTCACCACGCTGGAACCCATGATCGCCGCGAGCAGCTTTTTCGGCTTCGAACTTTCCGCCTCGCCGTCGCGGGCGATGCGGTAAATGAAACCCTCCTGAATCCGGTAATCCAGTGAGATATAGGTGGGCGTGGCGCCGCCGCTGAAGACGCGAATCTTCCGCATCCGTTCGGGGCTGACGCGGCTGACGGTGAGGTTGGCGACGCAGCCGTTGGCAAAGCGCAGCCGCGCGTTGGCAATATCCTCGGACTTGCTCAGCACGGGAATGCCCACGGCGTCCACGGCGACGACGGGGGATTTCACAAACGCCAGCACCACGTCCAGATCGTGGATCATGAGGTCCAGCACCACGCCGATGTCCGTGGAGCGGGCCGGGAAGGGGGAGAGCCGGTGGGTCTCGATGAAGCGCGGTTCCGTGGCGACGGTCTCCAAATATTTGAACACGGGATTAAACCGCTCGACATGGCCGACTTGCAGGACGCAGTGATTAGCCTGGGCGAGTTGGATGAGTTCGGCGGCCTGCTGGGTGGTCTCGGTCATCGGCTTTTCCACCAGCACATGCCTGCCCTGGGCCAGCAATTGTTTGGCGAGGTCAAAATGCAGTGTGGTGGGGGTGACAATGTTCAGCGCATCGGCGTTGGCGGCGGCTTCGGCCACCGAATCAAACACCCGGACATTGTGTTTGGCGGCGATTTTGCGGGCGGTTTCCAGGTTGGCGTCAAAGAGGCCGGTGAACTCCACGAGGCCGGCGGCGGCGAGTTCGGCGTACAGGCGCGCGTGCTCCTTGCCGAGCGACCCAACGCCCAGCACCGCGACGCGAATTTTTGCATTCGTAGGTGACACGCCCACAGCCTGCCATTTTTGGGCGGAGGCTGAAAGCGGAAAACGGCAGCGGGAAACGCGCGGAAATTTCAAAATTCAACCCCCAAACCTCCAACCGTGGCGGTCGGAATTCATCCCCTGCCATACCGTTGGAGGAGCCGCGTCCTGGCTGGTTTCAATCCGGCATCACGTCCGGGTATGGCCCCAAAAAACGTTCGCCGTTGAAATGAATCATGTGGTCGGGGTCTTCCGCAATCCACACTTCGGACTCCCATGCGATCTGCGAGACAAACGATTGCATCGAGCGGCGCGTTTTAAACGCCGTCACGAAAACCAGCCCCGCCGTGCAACCCGCAAACAATTCTTTCAGCTCCTTGCGGCGCTTGCCATCCACCGGCCCGGCACTGGTGACGGCTTCAATCAGCACCAGCCAATTCTTGGCGGTATGGTGCACGATCACATCGGGTATTTTTGCGGCTGAACCCAGGGTCATACCGAGAGATTTGAGACGCTCAACTTCAAGATGCACGAATTTGTTTTCCGTGTCGCCGATGTAGATGACCACCCCGCCGGGGGCAAACGCCGGGCAAAATTGCTCAATAATCGCCTTAATGAGGGGATTCTGTCCACCCGGCGAAAGCGCCACCTGCAAGCCGTCCGGGAGGGTGACGGGCACACGAGCCAGATTGCGTTTCCGGGAGATTTCGTGTTTGAGGCTTTCGCGGCTGGCGAGTTATTTATTCAGCGCGGAAGGCCATCCCGTCGTGCCAACTTTGCGGAATAATGCCAGGGCCGAAGGCTCGATTTGATAGACGGTTTTTCCGCTGTTCGTTGGCCGGTTCGGGTCGTCAGGGTTGCGCAGCAGCAAGCCCGCCTCCACGAAAAACTTGACGGCATCGTCACGAATCGTTTCCCGGGTATTGGGGGCATAGCGAATTCCATACGCCTCGGCGATAAAATCAATAATGGGCGTGATACGCGCAATGGCGCTTGCGCATCCGCCCATGGAATTTCCGGGCGCAGATCCAGCATGGCCAGCAGGGTGTAGGCGGCCGGCTCGTTTCTTTGCCTTGGCCCGAACTGCAGCGCGGCGAGAATTTCGCCGGTTTCGGCGAGCCTCTGCTTTCGGGATTTCTCCAAACGGTTTGGTTTATTGGCGGCCATGAAGATGCTTTTCCACGAGTTGATCGAGTTTGGCTTGCGATTGATCCAGTGGTTTCATTTCCCGGCCCATGGCCTGCAAGGTTGCGCGGTCGGGATACGCCAGTTTGCGCAGGTCGGTCGCATTGACCTGCGTATGGCCGCTGAAGCGCCGGAAATATTGGTCCACCACGGTGGAATTGAGGAAGGCCAACAGGCCGGCGGCGAGGTTTCGATCCAGCCCCTGCCCGTGAGCGTGGAAATAGTTGAGATGATTTTCAAAGCCCAGCCATTCCGCCGTCACGTCTTTCGGATCAAACAGGCAGGCCACCAGGCGGCGGCGTTCCTCTTTGGAGGTGAAGCGTTTGGTCAGTAAATAGAGGCCCGATTTCACCAGCCAGGGCCGAGTTTCTTGGTTGTCGAGAATGGCGTTGGGTTTGCGCGCGTCCGGTTTCGGCCAATGCACGGTGCCGCCGTTGAAATGGCAGGGATAGAGCAACGGCACGGTTCCCGGCTCCGGCTGCAGGCGCAAGGCGCTTTTCAGGCGAAAATCCACGACGCGTCCGGTTGACACGGTCAGCCCGAGCGAGGCCAGGGTGGTGTGGAGTCCGTCCATGGTTTGCTTGGCGGCGGCGTGACCCGACGTGGAAGGAATATGAATAAACTTCTCCGCGTCATTTTTATGGACGATCTCGGCAAAGGCGATTTTCCGCTCGGCCACGACATCCCCCTGCTCGCCGCTGCTGCTGGAAACGACCACTTCGCGGGGTTGCCGGCGGCCCTTGACGGCGTGGAAAATAATATTTTCCTGCAACACACTGTCGGCACGGAACGCCGCGCCACGGGCTTCAAAAACATGCAGCCGGTGAATCTCGAGGTGGGCGAGAAAATCTTCGCGGAAAGAGCGGAAATACGGGCCGTTGCAAAAGCTTCGGGGGGTGATGCCCACCAGTTGCCCGCCCGGGGCCAGCAAGCGCTGGATGAGGGCGATGAAACCCGCGTAAAGATTACTCGTTTCTATGCCCGCCCGCCGCAGACTCCGCCGTTCCACCGAAGCGGCGCCGATTTTTCGATAGGGCGGATTTACGATGGCGACATCATAAGCGGGGGGTGAGCCGAATAAAGGATCGCCCAGTCGGGACGATATTTCTTGAATGAAGTCGGCCTCATTAATGAAGAAGCTGAATTGAATGCCGGCCTTGTCGCAGCGGCGCCGGCATGTCTGCATCTGCTCGCGAAGGGCCGTCTGGATGAGCGGGTCAACCTCGTAAAGGGTCGCTTGGACGGCGCGCACGCCGTCTTGTTGCCGGCACACACGCGCCACCCAAGCGGCGGTGAGTGCGCCCGCACCCGCTCCCGCATCCAGCAGTCGAATCGAACCGGGGAGCGACCCGAACAACGAAGCCATGAAATCAGCCACCGGCGGGGGCGTGAGGAACTGGCCCAGTTCCCCTTGCCGCCGGCGGGCCGCTGCTCCGGTTGTGGCCGCGTTTAACATGAGTGGACGGTATCCAATTTGCCCCCGCTTCGCAACCGGGCAATCGGAGGTTCCCGCAATCAGCGGGGGACGAGCGGGTTTATCACCCTCGTGCGAAGTTGCCGCGGCTTCGGAGCGCCCGCCCCGTTAGCTTGGGTTACAAATCGCGGAGCAGCCGTTCGTATTCATCGTGCGGCCCAATCCAAAACCAAAGATCACGGAAACGCCGTGGCTTTGCCGGCGTGATAATCCGTCTTGGCCCGGGTGATCATTTTATCCAGCCGGCCAGCCCGGGCGTCGGCCTCGATCTGCCGGTCCCAGAGTTCCTCGCGGAGTGCCTGCAGCCAGTCGCCGACCTCATGAATTTCCCGTAGTGGCAGCTTTTGAATGGCCGTTTCAATTTCTTGAACCGTGTTCATGTCCCCATTTTGATCCAATCTTGGCACCCATGCAACGGGCTTTTCATTTCCCGACCATTCAGTTTTAGTACAGCCGTTGCGGGAGTGGTCCACTGGCTGAAATTATCATATTCAAGACGGATTTGCCCGCAGATGGAGCCGCCACTGGGGTAACCACGACGGTTCTTGGCCAACCGTTCCGCGACCCAAATCAACCTCCACTCGACTGGCATCACCGGTGCTGTCATTTTAATTCACCTCGCCGCGCGGGGTGACCCCGGCGCAACCTCTGAAAATTGTAAAATGAAAACCATTCCTTATCGTTGTGATGATTCGCGGCGCAAAGCTTTGTTGGTCGCGGCGCGCTCCGCCGGCACGAGTGTGCAACGGTTGTTTGACAACTTTGTCACGCACGTCATCGCCGAGCGGCAGGCGGAAGCCCGCTTTGGGGTGCGCCCGCAGCGCGGCAAGCCGGCGCGTGGTCGGAAGCCGCTGGCTGAAATCCGCCGCCGCGTCGTTGCTCATGCCAAATAATGACGTTGAAAAGGTTGGCGGGTTGAAGGGGGAAAAGCGGCCATTTTTGGTCGCAGGTTTTTCAATAATGTTGTCCCGGCTACAAGTGGCCCAATACTTTTTTTGACTGGCAGGAAGGCCCGGGCAATCGCGGCCGCATAGGCCCACGATTCATCCCGTGCTGCCGTCATCCCTGCCGCCCGGCCAAACTTAATGGGGTATTTCACGGGCGGACGGTGTCTGGAATCGCTTGCCAAGCTGGTGGTGCCCCGTGCAAAATGCCGGGGCCCAGGGATTGGGTGGAGTCACTTTATATGAATAAAACGATCTTGGTTACGGGTTCCAGCGGGCTGATCGGCAGTGAAGTCGTCTCGCATTTTGCGCGGGAGGGTTGGACCGTGCATGGGGCGGACAATAACATGCGCGCAGATTTCTTCGGTCCGCAGGGGGACACGCGCTGGAATTTGCAGCGGTTGCGCGAGGCGTTTCCCAATTTCCAGCATCATGAGCTGGACATCCGCAACCGCGCCGGCGTGGTGGATCTGCTGAAGCAGCTCCGGCCCACCGCCGTGGTGCACACGGCCGCCCAACCGAGTCATGATCTGGCGGCGAGCCGCCCGTTTGATGATTTTGACGTCAATGCGGTGGGCACGTTCAATATGCTGGAGGCGGCGCGGCTGGCCTGCCCGGAATCACCGTTCGTCCACATGAGCACGAACAAGGTGTATGGGGATGCGCCGAATGAAATCGCGCTGCGGGAACTGCCCACGCGCTGGGATTATGCGGATCCGGCTTATGCGGATGGCATCGCCGAGTCGTTCCGCATTGACCAGAGCAAGCATTCGATTTTCGGGGCCTCGAAGGTGGCGGCGGATGTGATGGTGCAGGAATACGGCCGGTATTTCAACATGCGCACCTGCGCGTTGCGCGGCGGCTGCCTGACGGGCCCGAATCACAGCGGGGTGGAGTTGCACGGCTTTCTGAGTTATTTGATCAAGTGCAATCTGGAGGAGCGCACCTACCGGGTGTTTGGTTACCAGGGCAAGCAGGTGCGCGACAACATCCACAGTCACGATGTGGTGCAGTTCATGCAGCGCTTCATCGCCGCCCCGCGTTGCGGCGAGGTCTATAATCTCGGCGGCGGCCGGCCCAATTCCATTTCCATTCTCGAAGCCTTTGCGTTGATCGCGGAAATCTCGGGCAAACCGATGAAGCACGAGTATGTGGATCAAAACCGGTCCGGCGACCACATCTGCTATATTTCCAATCTGGCCAAGATGAAGGCGCATTATCCGGGCTGGGACATCACGAAGAATTTGCGCACGACCTTCGAGGAAATCCACACCTCGTGGGTGAACCGGAAGCCATGAAAATTCTCATCACGGGCGCCTGCGGCTTCGTGGGGGGCAGCCTCATTCAGGCGGTCAAACAGGCCGGCTTGGATTGGACGCTGACGGGCCTGGACAACCTGACGCGGCCCGGCAGCGAAGGCAATCGCGCCGAACTGCGCCGGCTCGGCCTCCGGTTGTATCACGGCGATCTGCGCTGCCAGAGCGATGTGGACGCGCTGCCGGAGGTGGATTGGATCGTGGATTGCGCCGCGAATCCCAGTGTGCTGGCCGGGGCCGACGGGCAGACGAGCAGCCGGCAGTTGATGGAACACAACCTGGTGGGCACGCTGAACATGCTGGAACGCTGCCGGCACACGGGGGCCGGATTTGTTTTGTTGAGCACGAGCCGGGTGTATGCCATTGAACCCCTGGCCGCGCTGCCGGTCGGGGTGCGAGCGGGGGCTTTTCAGCCTGCGGACACCGCCACGCTCCCCCCGGGCTTGAGTGCGGAAGGCATTGCCGAGTCTTTTTCCACCGCCGCGCCGATCTCGCTTTATGGCGCCTCGAAACTGGCTTCCGAAGCGCTGGCGCTGGAATATGGCGCCACTTTCGATTTCCCCGTCTGGATCAACCGGTGCGGGGTGATGGCGGGCGCCGGGCAGTTCGGCCGGCCGGATCAGGGCATCTTCGCCTATTGGCTGAATTCCCACCTGCGCCGCAAGCCGCTCCGTTACATCGGTTTTGACGGTCTGGGTCATCAAGTGCGCGACTGTCTGCATCCCCGCGATCTGGTGCCGCTGTTAAAAAAACAATTTGCCGCCGCCAAAGATCCGGCCAAACCCCGCCTCGTCAACGTCGCGGGCGGACTGCGTTCGGCCATGTCCCTGCGGCAGCTCACCGCTTGGTGCGATGATCGGTTCGGCCCCCTGGCGGTGGCGAGCGACGCCCGCCCGCGCCGGTTTGACCTGCCCTGGGTGGTGCTGGACTCGCACCGCGCCCGGGAAACGTGGGACTGGGAGCCCGCAACCACCACGGCCGGCATTCTGGATGAAATCGCCCGCCATGCGGAGGCGCACCCCGAATGGCTGGCGGTTTCCGCGCCGGATTGATCGGGGTTTCCGGCCGGAACCCGACCAGCGGCTCCCATATCAGATCACCGTGGCCGAAGACAACCTGAGAGTGGAGGTTGGCTTCTCGCGGTTGCCGCAGGAGGTCGCGGATCTGAAACGCGCCGATCAGGGGGACGGCGCGGTTTGATCACGCCGCTGGGTCCGGTGGCCACCGGCGGTTCCCCACTCGCGGGCACGGCCCCGCCGGATTTGGCGGGGATTTTTAGAGTTTCAACCAGCGTTTGAGCGCGGCTTCCACTTCGCCGATGACGCGGGGATCAAACTTTCCCGGAGTTTTCCGGACGAATTCGGTGAACTTTACCGGCTGGAGGCTTTGGACGTTGATGTAGCTTTGTTCCGGCAGCCACGGAACGCGGGGCAAGGTGACCTCGTAACGGGTGTCCTCAAATTGTTTGGTGATCAAAACCACGCTGGCCAGTGCCAGTCGGGCATCGGTTTGAGCCGCCAACACAAGCGCATAACGCGGTTTACCAACCAGGCCCAAGTCAACGAACCAAACCTCGCCGGGTTGCGGGATCGTTCTCATGCTTAAAACTCATCCGCCAACTGATTGCGGCGGGTCGCCGGGCTCAAAATGTCATCTTCCGGGCTGTCTGCTTGGACGGGGAACGGGATGGCCCGGCGCTTAATGATTTGTTTGTAAAAAAGCTCCAAGGCGGCCCGTGGTTTCAGTCCGATTTCTTCCAAGACGGCTTCGGCCTGGCGTTTCAGTTCGGGGTCAATCCGGCTTTTGGCGATGGCGCTCATGGACCCAATGTGGCCCAAACGTGGCCTGGTGTCAATCCGGCGGATGGCATCGCTTCTGGACGCCGGGTTGGAGCCGGTTCCCAACCCGCAGCCTGAAGCAAAGCCGAACGGCGTTTTCGGGGGTTGATGACGCGTCTGAAAACGGGCGCTCGGAAACAGATCCGGCAGGAATAAGGCCGTTGCTTCCTTTCCGCTTTCCAAATTATTTTTTTGGTTTAAGGTTGGCCGAAATGAAAGGCATCATCCTGGCGGGGGGCGCCGGCTCCCGGCTGTTTCCGCTCACCCTGGTGGCGAGCAAGCAATTGCAACCGGTTTATGATAAACCGATGGTGTATTATCCGCTTACGACGCTCATCGAGGGGGGCATCCGGGAAATTTGCCTGATCTCAAGCCCCCAGGATCTGCCCCGGTTCGAGCAATTGCTGGGGGATGGCCGGGCCTGGGGGTTGACGATTGAATACCGCGAACAGGCCCGGGCGGCGGGCATCGCCCAGGCCTTCCTCATCGCCGAATCGTTCGTCGGCGCGGATTCGGTGACCCTGATTCTGGGGGACAATGTTTTTTACGGCGGCGACACTTTTCCCCGGGCGCTGGCGGAATTCAAGTCCGGGGCCACGGTGTTTGGCTACCACGTCAACGATCCCGAGCGTTACGGCGTGATTGAGTTTGACGGCCAGGGCCGGGCGATTTCGATCGAGGAAAAGCCGAAGGCGCCCAAGAGCAACTATGCCGTGCCCGGATTGTATGTCTTTGACAACACGGTGCTGGCCATCACCAAAGCCCTGAAACCCTCGCCCCGCGGCGAACTGGAAATCACGGATGTCAACCTGGCCTATCTGAACCAGGGTGACCTGCGCGTACAGCGGCTGCCCCGCGGTTTTGCCTGGCTGGACGCCGGCACAAGCAGCAGCCTGCATGAAGCCAGCGCGTATGTGCAGACCATCGAGAAACGCACCGGCGTCAAAATCGGCTGCCCGGAGGAGGCGGCCTTCCGCTCCGGGTTTCTGTCGCTCGATCAATTGGAAGCCCTGGTGAACCGGATGCCCCGGTGTGAATACCGAGATTATCTGGCCCAGGAAGTGGTCGCGGAAGCCAAACGTCTTTTCTTCCTCTCATGATCTTATTACTGGGCGGCACGGGATACATTGGCCGGGCTTTTGCCGACGAATTGCAGCGGCGCGGGTTGGTTTACGCGTCGCTCTCACGGCGCGAGGTGGATTACACCCGGTTTGATTTGTTGCTGGCCTTTCTGCGGTCCACCCAGCCGCAGTTTGTCATCAACGCGGCCGGCTACATCGGGCGGCCCAACGTGGACGCCTGCGAATTGGACAAGGCGGGCACGCTCGCCGGCAACGTGCTCCTGCCGCAAACCATCGCGCAAGCCTGCGAGGTGGCGGGGATTCCCTGGGGCCACGTCGCCTCCGGCTGCATCTATTCCGGGGCCAAAATCCATTCCGCCCTCGGCTGGCGGCCCTGCAAGGACATGATGCAACCCAAAGCCCGGGCCGTCTTGGTGGTCAACCCCGAGGCCATCCACGGCTACACGGAAGCCGATCCGCCCAATTTCAGTTTCCGGGATTTGCCGTGCAGCTTTTACAGCGGCACCAAAGCCCTGGCCGAGGAGGCCGTGGCCGGGCTGGGACGGAGCTACCTCTGGCGGTTGCGCATTCCCTTTGATGAATGGGACAACCCGCGCAATTTTCTGACGAAAATCCAGCATTACCCCAAGGTGTATGACAATTTGAATTCGATTTCGCACCGGGGGGATTATGTGCGCGCCTGCCTGGATTTGTGGGCGGCCCGCGCCCCTTATGGCACGTATAATGTGACCAATCCGGGGTTCATCACCAGCCGGCAGGTCGTGCTCATGGTCAAAAAAGCCCTTCACCCCCACCGGAAATTCGAGTATTGGGCCAATGATGAGGAATTTTACCGGCTGGCGGTCAAAACCCCCCGGTCCAACTGTGTCTTGGATGTTTCCAAACTACTGGCGGCGGGGGTGAAAATTCGTCCGGTGCTGGAGGCGCTGGAGGAATCGCTGCGGCTTTGGAAAAAAACACACGCATGAACTTGTTGGTCACCGGGGGCGCCGGGTTTATCGGCTCCAACCTCATCGGCCAGATCATCCACCAGCCGGACATCCGGAAACTGGTCAATCTGGATTGCCTGACCTACGCCGGGCACCCGGCGAATCTCGCGGCCGTGGCCGGCCATCCCAAGTATGTGTTTGAACGCGTGGATTTGCGCGACAAACCCGCCGTGCTCGGCGTCGTCCAACGGCACGAAATCACGCACGTCATGCACTTGGCGGCTGAGTCCCATGTGGACCGGTCCATCAGCGGGCCGGGCGATTTTGTCCACACCAATGTAGTGGGCACCTTTAATCTGCTCGAGGCCTGCCGGGCGGTTTGGGCCGGGGAATTCACCGGCCACCGTTTCCTCCATGTCTCCACGGATGAAGTCTATGGTTCACTGGGCGCGACCGGCTTGTTCACCGAAACCACGCCCTACGCGCCCAACTCGCCCTATTCCGCCAGCAAAGCCGCCAGCGATCTCCTCGTGCGGGCCTATCATCACACCTACGGACTGCCCACCGTCATCACCAATTGCTCCAATAATTACGGGCCGCACCAATTCCCCGAGAAACTCATCCCCGTCGTCATCCAGAGTGTACTCGGCCGCCGGCCCGTGCCCGTGTATGGCGACGGTCTCAACGTGCGCGACTGGCTGTATGTGCGCGACCATGCCGACGCCCTGTGGACCGTCCTGACCCGCGGCAAAATCGCGGAAACCTATAACATTGGCGGGCACAACGAATGGGCCAACCTCCACATCGTCCAATTGATCTGCGACACCCTGGATGAACTCGCGCCCGGGCTCGGGGGAAATTCCCGCCGACTGATCACCCTGGTCAAGGACCGACCCGGCCACGATCGGCGTTATGCCATTGACGCCGGCAAAATCCAGCGGGAACTGGGCTGGACCCCCGCGCACCGATTTGAGCAGGGCCTCCGGGAAACCATCCAATGGTATCTGGATCACCAAGCCTGGGTGAAAACGGTCCTGGAAACCGTCCGCCAATGATGACTCGTTGAGTCGTTGAACCGGCCGAAATAAGCTTGAACTTGACCAGCCGACCCAGCACGCGTGACGGACAGTGCTCGGATTGTCCCGACCGGGACGAAGCGGCGGGGCGATGGCGGCTTAAAAAAAGTCCAGAAGGACTATAATTATCCGAATCATGTGCTATATTGCGAGCATATCATGGGATTTCCCATGCCGGCCGGGCTCTGGAAAGTAGATGCCCGTGGTGCGGAAAAGGTGAGGACACCTCCCGCCGGTTCTTTGACATATGCTCTCGATTGTTATGCGACAAGTCATTGTCCGCCAGCTTGTTAAGTTTGATATGCAAGCCCTGAGTTTTTCGCCAGCCCGACCATCCCCAAGTTTTCGGCTGGTTCTTCCCACCTCGCCCGGATGTCTCAACCGCCCGGCCGGGGGGGGATTCCCCTGAAAAAGGGGAGCCGATTAAATTCGGTTGATCCAATAAATTTCAACCCACACCCAAAAAATGCGGCTCCGAAAGGACCATTAGAAGGGACACCCAATATTGGTGGAGTTCATGACCGACCCTCCGATGGGAAGAATGACCCAAGGAACACCCCGCCGATAAAATACCAGGGGGGGTTGATGCCACATTGAGAGGTTCATTAATACGTTTAGCAAGGAAGCTACATCAGCCCGGGAGTGCATCTGGCAGGGAGGCAGATCAATTTACGTCAACCACGTCAAATAACGATCGGACGAGGTCGGCGCAAGGCATATTCATGTCTTTGTGGCGACCGCGCATCCGGGGGTATGCTCTGGCCGGAGTATCCTCCCTGGCGGCGCTGCTGGTCAGCCAGAAGCTGTCAACGGTCTTCGGCACCCACATTCAGATGGTCTTTCTGGTTCCCATCCTCCTGAGCGCTTATGTGGGGGGCCTGGGCCCGGGACTGGCGGCCACCGGGCTGGTGGCGTTGTTGACGGATTATTACATTCTGCCCCCCGCCCACACGTTGACGATTCTCCACCCGGCTGATGGCCTGCGGTGGGGGCTTTTGATTCTGATCGGCCTGCTGATCAGCCTGATCAGTGAAGCCCTGCACCGCTCGCGCCGGCAAGCCGAGGCCAATTGGCGCCGCTATGCCGCCACCCTCGCCAGCATCGGGGATGCGGTGATCACCACGGATCAAGCCGGGCGGATCACGTTGTTGAACGCCGAGGCGGAGCGTCTGACCGGTTGGTCCCATGCGGAAAGCATCGGCCAGCCGTTGACGACGGTGTTCGTGATCCTCAACGAAAACACGCGCCAGTCGGCGGAGAATCCCGTCAACAAGGTGCTCCAATGCGGGGGCGTCATTGGGCTGGCCAACGGCACCCTGTTGCGGGCGCGGGATGGCCGGGAAATCCCCATTGAGGACAGCGGGGCGCCGATCAAGCTCGGGGCGGCCGAAATCATCGGCGTCGTGCTGGTGTTCCGGGATTGCAGCCCCAAACGGCTGGCCGAGCGTAATGCGGACCAGTTGAGCCAGATTGTGGCGCAGACCCGGTGCATTCTGAATTTCGGCGAAGTGACCGGACCGGATGGCTGGCGGGAACGGGCGCTCGACGCCCAGTCCCCTTTTCAGTGGGAATTTCCGGTGCAAAATGAAGCGGCCGCGCAAATGATCTGCCCCTTAAAGCTGGCCGCCGGCGAACGCTACCAGCAGGCTTGGTCCCGCAGCCGTCATCCGGACGATCACGCACAGATGAACCGCAATTCCGGCGGCGCCTTCTTGAATGAAGCGCCGTTTTACCGCAATGAATTTCGGTGTGCGGACAAACACGGGTTGGAACACTGGATGCAACAGTCCGTGACCGTCCGCAAACTGTCGGAAAACCGCTGGCGGGTTTTCGGCATCACGACCGACATCACGGATCTGAAAAAAATCGAGGGCGCCCTGCGGGAGAGCGAGGCCCGGTTTCGTTCGTATGTGGAAAACGCCCCGCTGGCCGTGTTCGTGGCCGACCGGACCGGCCGCTTTCTGGATTGCAACCCGGCCGCCGTGCAGTTGCTGGGGTATGACCTGCCGGCCTTGAAGAAACTGGGCCTGCAGGGGATTCAATCGGACGGCGAGCGCGAAACCGCGCGCCAGGCGCTGGCCGAGCTGATGGAGCACAAGCACCTGGAAGGCGAATACCAGTTCCGGCGGCGTGATGGGAAACCCATCTGGGTCGCCTTGCGCGCCGTGATGCTGGAGGAAGGCCGTTTCCTCGGCTTCTGCCATGACATCACGGAAAACAAGCAGTCCAAGGAAATGCAAAAACGGCTGGTGGCGGCGGTGGAACAATTGGCCGAGGGCATCATCATCACGGATGCCAGCGGCAATATACTGTATGTCAATCCCGCCATCGAGCAGATCACCGGCTACGCGTGGGAGGAAGTGATTGGCCGCAATCCGCGAATGCTGAAGAGCGGCAAACACAGTGCGGCGTTCTATGAAGCCATGTGGGACACGCTCAGTCGGGGCGGCGTCTGGACCGGCCGCCTGCACAACCGGAAAAAAGACGGCTCGCTCTATCAGGAGGAAGCCACGATTTCGCCGCTCCGGGACGCCACCGGCAAGATCACCAACTACGTCGCCGTCAAACGCGATGTCACCCGCGAAATGGCCATCGAGGACCAACTCCGCCAGTCGCAAAAAATGGAGGCCATCGGGCAACTGGCCGGCGGCATCGCCCATGATTTCAACAACCTCCTGACCGCCATCTGCGGGAACGCCTCGCTGCTGCTGCTCCACCCGCCCCCGGCCGCCGGGGAAGTCACCGACTGTGCGCGGCAAATTGTCGAAGCCGCCGAACGCGGGGCCAATCTCACCCGCCAGTTGTTGATGTTTGGCCGCAAGCAGATCATCCAGACCGTCCCCCTCGATTTGAACACCGTCGTGGCGCGCATGACCCAATTACTCAAGCGCATCCTGGGCGAGGACATTACCCTGGTTTCGAACCACGCGGACCGGCTGCCGGCCATCCAGGCGGACCCCGGCATGATGGAGCAAATTCTGCTTAACCTGGCGGTCAATTCCCGCGACGCCATGCCCGGGGGCGGCCAATTGCTCATCGCCACCGGCACGGAAATCCTGGAGCCGGAAACCCCCGGTCCCGATCCCGCGGCTCCGGCGGCCGTCCATGTTTGTCTGCGGGTCAGCGACACCGGTTGCGGCATCACCGCCGAACATCTGCCGCACATCTTCGAGCCGTTTTTCACCACCAAAGAGGTGGGCAAGGGCACCGGCCTGGGCCTGGCCACCGTCCACGGGATTGTCCAGCAACATCACGGTCGCATCACTGTCAGCACCGAGGTGGGCCGGGGCACGACGTTTCGCATATACTTCCCGGCGGTGGGCGGCGGCAAGCCGGACAAAGGCGGCTTGCCGGGACTGGCCCGATTCCCCGGCGGCACGGAAACCCTCCTGGTGGTGGAAGACGAATTTCTGGTCCGCGTGGCCGTCAGCAAAATGCTGCAACGCTTTGGCTACACCGTCCTCCAGGCCGAATCCGGCGAGGCCGCCCTCAAGCTCTGGCCGCAATACAAGGATCAAATCCGCCTGCTCCTGACGGATGTGGTCATGCCCGGCGGCCTGAGCGGATATGAACTCGCCCGCCAATTGCAGGCCGAACAACCGCGCCTGAAAGTCATCTACACCAGCGGTTACAACGGCGATTTGGCGGGGGAACGCCCCGCCCTGACCGACGGATTGAATTTCCTCCAAAAGCCCTATGCCCCGCAAAAGCTCGCGGAGGCTTTGCGGAAAAACCTGGATCCCGGGTGAGGCCGGCCCCGGCCACCGCCGGGCGGAAAACCGGGCGCAACTTGCCACTACCCCCGGGGCGCGGCCTTCAGTCCGCTTCAACGGGCGGTCGGGGCTGGCGGTTCGATTGGTCTATCTGTTTGGGGACGGTGAAGCGGCGTAAACGCCACGCTCCGACCGGTTTGCAATCGGGGGCGGTGTCGAGATGCGCCGGCGGAAAACCGTAAAATCACCAATTGACTTGCTAAGTCTCTGGCCAAGGGATATTTATTGCCTTGTTTCCCAATCGGTTACAAGCAACCAATTCGCAGAATGAATATCGGGAAGAAGATCATAGTTGTCTTTTTGAGCCCAAGCACGGTGGGGGAGGGGGGTTCAAATGCGTGATAAATATGCCGGGATCGCTTTCCGCACCAGCCTGATTTACGCCATTGCCGCCTCGGGATGGTTGCTGTGTGATAAATTTCTGCCGGCCTTCAGTTCCAACCCCCAAACCATCGCCGCGCTTTCCACGGGCACCAACCTGGGTTTTGTGATCATCACCACCGGGCTTCTGTATCTGGCCATTCGGCGGCAATTGCGCCGGCAGGCCAGCGAAAGCTCCGGCCGTAAAGACGCCGAGGATTCCCTGCAAAAGACCAATCGCGCCCTCGGCATGACCTCCCAGTGCAATCAGATTCTCATCCGCGCCACCGACGAAACCGAGTTGTTAAACAACATTTGCCGGCTGGTCGTGGAGAAAGGCGGCTACGCCATGGCCTGGGTGGGCTACGCCGTGGCGGACGAGGCCAAATCCGTGCGCCCCATGGCCCGGGCCGGCCTGAAGTCGGATTATGTGGACCAACTCCGTCTCACCTGGGCCGACGCCCCCCGGGGCCGTGGTCCGATGGGCAACACCCTGCGCACCGGCCGCCTGAGTCTGTTCCGCCAGCTGGATCAGGCCCCCGAATTCGCCCCGTGGCGGGACGAAGCAAAACACTGCGGCTTTCAATCCGCCATCAGTCTGCCGCTGACCGCCGGCGATAAAACTTTCGGGGCGCTGTGCATTTATTCCACCAACACCGACGCGTTTGACCCGATGGAGACCAACCTCCTGCTGGAACTGGCCGGCGATCTGGCGTTCGGCCTGACCGCGCTGCATTCCCAGGCGGAGCACCGGCGGATCGAGCAGGCCTTGCGCGGCAGTGAAGAACGTTTGCGGCTGGCCCAGGCGGCCGCGAAGATCGGCATCTTCGATGTGGATCTGGTTCGTCATCATGCCACTTGGACCGAGGAGGAAGAGACCATCTTTGGCTTTTCCCCCGGCACTTACGACCACGCCTCCGACACCTTCTGGCAACTCCTGCACTCCGAGGACCGGGAAAAAATCCGGGGGCTGGTGAAACAGGCGATTGTGGAGAAAACTGAATTTGGGGCCGAATACCGTTTTCACCGGCAACACGACCAGGCCCTGCGCTGGGCCCTGATGCAGGGCAAGGCGGTTTATGACGAACGCGGGTTCCCCATCCGTCTGCTCGGGGTCAACATTGACATCACCGAACACAAAAACGCGGAACACGCGCTGCGCATGTCCGAGGCGCTTTATCATTCCCTGGTGGACCAGATGCCGGCGGGCGTGTTCCTCAAGAACGCCGAGGGCCGCTACGTGTTTGTAAATTCCCTCTTCTGCCGCCTCCAAGACATGGGCGCGGAGGATTTTCTGGGCAAATACCCCCGCGAAATTGCCGCCGGCCAGGCCGCCCATCAAAATCCCGGGGGGTTGGCCGTCAAATATGCCGTCAAAGGCGAGGAAAACCACGCCTGGATCATGCAGCACGGAAAATCCATCCGCGAGGAGGCCGAATACACCGGCGGCAACGGTCAGAAGCAGTTCATGCAGATCGTCAGCATCCCGGTCCGCGGGGCGGATGGAAAAATCGTCGGCTCCCAGGGCATGATGTTCGACGTCACCCAGCGCAAGGAGGCGGAGGAGGGCTACATGCGGCTGGCCACGGCCGTGGAACAGGCCGCCGAGGGCATCATGATCACCGATGCCACCGGTAAAATCCTTTACGTCAACCCGGCGTTTGAAAAGAATTCCGGTTACACCCGGGCCGAGTTGACCGGCCAGAACCCGCGCCTGTTGAAAAGCGGCAAACAAGACGCCGCCTTCTATCAACACATGTGGGAGGTGCTCGCCTTGGGCCGGGTCTGGTCGGGCCGGCTCATCAACAAAAAGAAGGATGGCACGTTGTTCGAGGAGGAGGCCACGATTTCCCCCATCCGCAATTCCGCCGGTGTGATCACCAACCATGTGGCGGTGAAACGCGATGTCACCCGGGAAGTGGCCCTGGAAGCCCAACTCCGCCAGTCGCAGAAAATGGAGGCCATCGGCCAGTTGGCCGGGGGCATCGCCCACGACTTCAATAATCTCCTGACCGCCATTCATGCCAACGCCGCGCAGTTGCTCGAAGCCCCGCTGGAACCGAGCGAAACCGCCGAATGTTCCCAGCAGATCCTCGAGGCCGCCGAACGCGCCGCCACCCTCACCCGCCAACTGCTCATGTTCAGCCGCAAGCAGATCATTCAACCGGTCAACCTGGATTTGAATGAAGTGGTGGCGCAAACCGCCAAAATGCTCCAGCGCATTCTCGGCGAGGACATCACCCTGTTGTCCGAATCCGCCGCCGAACTGCCCTTCATCCTGGCCGATGCCGGCATGATGGAGCAGATTCTCCTCAACCTGGCGGTTAATTCCCGCGATGCCATGCCCGAGGGCGGCAAACTCACCATCGCCACCGGGATCACCATGCTGGATCAAAAACAGGCGGCCCGCCATCCGGGCGCCCAACCCGGCGCGTATGTGCATCTCGCCATCACCGACACCGGCTGCGGCATTCCCCCCGAAAATATTTCCCGCATCTTCGAACCCTTTTTCACCACCAAGGAGGCCGGCAAGGGCACCGGTCTCGGCCTGGCCACCGTTTACGGCATCGTCCGGCAGCATCATGGCTGGATCACCGTTTCCAGTGAAGCCGGCCAGGGCACAACCTTTCGCATCCACTTCCCGGCGGTGGGCGGCAAAAAAGCCGGAAAAACGGCCGCGCCGGGAATTTCCAAACTCCCGCGCGGCACGGAACTCATTCTGCTCGTGGAAGACGAACTCACCGTGCGCCTGCCGGTCAGCAACATGCTCCAGCGCTTTGGCTACCGCGTGCTCCCCACCGAATCCGGCGTGGAAGCCCTCAAGGTCTGGCAGAATAACAAGGATCGCATCCATCTGTTGTTGACCGACATCGTCATGCCCGATGGCATGACCGGCTACGAACTGGCCCGGCGGTTGCAGGCCGAGAAACCGCAACTCAAGGTCATCTACACCAGTGGTTACAGCGCCGATTTGGGCGGCCGGCACTCGCTGCTCGTGGAAGGGGTCAACTTTCTCCAAAAGCCCTATGCGCCCCAGGAACTGGCCGAGATTTTACGCAACAGCCTGAAAGCCGACCCCGACACGAAACAACGCCGGTTCAGCTTCGCCCAGGCGGCGAATCTGTCCACCAACCTCTGAGGGGTTCCACCGTGAATACCCGCATCAAATTATGGGTGGTCTCCGCCGTGGCCGGATTACTGGCGGTGCTGCAGGGCGTGGTGGATTTGCAATATGCCTCGGCCGCCCCGGCATCCAAACCGGTCATGCTCGGCCTGATGGCCCTGACCGCCCTGGCCCTGCTGGTGGCCGGCGGGTTCCTCACCCAAAAAATCTGGGCGCCCATCGAAAGACTGGCCCGGTCCGCCCGCGCAGTGGCGGCGGGCAACCACCGGGACCGCCTGCCCCTCCCCGCCCCCGGCGAATTAAATGACATCGCCGGCGGGTTCAATCATCTGTTGACGGGATTACAAACCCTCGCCGCCGCCCGCGATGAACTGGAGATATTGGAACATTCCCTGCGCGAACGCACCGTGGAATTGGAACAGCGCCTGACCACCCTCACCGCCGAACTCCGCGCAAGCGAACGGGTCCACCGCGCCCTCCTCGCCCATCTGCCCGGCCTGGCCTATCGCCGCCGGCCGGATCCGGACTGGACCCTGGAATTTATGAGCGACGGCTGCCGGGAACTGCTCGGGGCCGATCCCGGGGAGTTCACCAGCGGCCGCCTCTCCTTCCGCGACCGGATTCATCCCGAAGACCGGGAGCGCGTGGCGGACGACGTCCCGGTCGCGCCGGGGGGGCGGGAGGTCCGCACCCTGGAATATCGCCTGCAGGATCTCCACGGCCAATGGCATTCCGTTTGTGAACAACGGTGGGCCATCCGGGATGTTCAGGACCGGGTCATCGCCTGGGAGGGCCACCTCACCGACCGCACCTGGCAGGTGGCGGCCGAGCGCCAGCGCCGGCGGATGGAGGACCAATTGCGCCGGGCGCAAAAAATGGAGGCCATCGGCATCCTGGCGGGCGGGGTGGCCCACAATTTCAACAACGTCCTCGCCGGCATATTGGGCAGCGCCGAGTTGATTAAAATGGACTTGGAACCCGAGCATCCCGCGCGGGAATTTCTCGACCAGATCTTCCTGGCGGGCCGGCGCGCCCGGGAGGTGGTGCAGCAGGTGCTCACCTTCAGCCAGTGGCGGGAAAACGAGCACATCGTGATTCAATTGCAGCCCGTGGTCCGGGAGTGTGTGAAACTGCTCCGCGCCACCCTCCCCGCCATGGTGGAGATCTCCTGTCAGATTGACCCGGAATGCCCCCCCGTGCTCGCCGACCCCGCGCAAATCCACCAGGCGCTCATGAATCTCAGTCAGCACGCCTGGAAAGCCCTGCCGGAAGGCGCCGGACAACTCCGGGTGAGACTCGACCGGGGTGAGACCGGGGCCACGCGACCCTCCGGCCCGCCCGGCCCCGGTGTGCGGCTTTCCATTTGTGACCGGGGGCGGGAGCCCGACCGGACCGAGCCGGAACGGCTCTTTGAACCCTTTGCCAGCCTTCCCACGGACCCGGCCGACGGCGGTTTGAGCCTCTCGGTCGTCCACGGCATTGTGAAATCACACCAGGGCCTCTTCACCGTGCAAGGCGAGCCGGGCCGGGGCATGGATTATTGCATTTACCTTCCCGCGCAACCCCTCGAGACCGAGGCCCCCGCCGAGGCGCCGCTTTGCCTCAGCCAAAACCATGAACGCATCCTGCTCGTGGACGACGATGAAATCGCCGGCCGCACGATGGAGACATTGCTCAACCGGTATGGTTATCGGGTCAGAAGATTCGAGCACCCGGCAACCGCCCTGGAGGAATTTCGCGCCCGTCCGGAAAGCTGCGATTTGGTGATCAGCGATCTGGCCATGCCGGACATGACCGGTCTGCATTTGGCGGGGGCCTTGCGGCGCTTGCGCCCGGAACTCCCCATTTTAATCATCACCGGCATGATTGATCCCGCCATCCTGCAACCGGCGCGGGACGCCGGCCTGGGCACCGTATTGTCCAAACCCGTGAGCCCCGCCACCCTGACGCAGGCCATCGCCCGCCTGCTGGGGGCCCGGGAAGAAACGACCGTCGCGCCGCCCGGCACCTGACGGGCCTCCGCCCACGAACCTCTGGTTGGAAAACCACTGAAACCGCCCCCCACCCTTGAGCCGGCCGAACCGTTCCCCTTCTCGGGGGAAGGCCGGGATGAGGGCGGACATCTTTACTCCCACCGGATGAATATAATTCAATCTTATTTCCTGGACAGCTTGTTAATCGCAACGACCAGCAGGACGACCACCACCACACCGATCAACGTCCATAACCACATCCCGCCGCCGGCCCCGCCCATCATCCATCCGTTGGTTTGATTCATCATATTCTAAGCCTTTGTTCTTCTTCGCCCGGGCGACTCGCCAACCGGTGAAGGTGCAATCGAATGCCCCCGGCGGGTTAAGAACGTATATTACTCGGGAGTTGCAGGGTTTGCCATGGGGCGTTCACCCCATTCCAGTTTCCCCGCCGAAAAGCCAACCGGCTTTGGATTGATGATCGCAACCATTGAACAACGGGAATGACACTGGCCATGGATCTTTTCCCTGGATTTTTGGGGTTTGAAATTTGAACTTTCCCCGGCCGCTCAGGCGGCACACGAGTTTCAGCAACCTGGCGCGCCCGGGTCGGGTTACACCCCATGGCCGCGCACCGTCGGCCCGGTTAAAATATCTCCTATGAATAAGCACTCGGCCAAAAAATCGTTTTACCCCCTGCAAATCGCGCTGGGGATCGCCCTGCTGACGGCCCTGGCCGGCTGCGTGGGTTATGTGGACGGCGGTTACGGGGGCGGCGCCGTCGTGGTCCCGGGCCCGGATGTGTATCTCTTCGGCGGCGGTTATGACCGGGGATACGATGCGCATGGTTATGCGCACCGGGGCTTTGAAAGTCGCGGCGGCGGCCGCCGTTAATCCCCCAAAAACCGATCCAACCAGCAAATTTTAATGATGAAACCTTCAATTCAATTCATGCGCATCTCCCGTCTGGCCACCCTTGCCTTGCTGACCATGGGGCTCCCCCTCGCCCGGCTTGCGGCCGATCCGACGCCCCCCGCAATCGTGCAACGGACGTTCGCCTCGCCGACCGAGGCCCTGGCGGCCTTGCAGACGGCCGCCGCCACCAAGAATCCGGCCGCCATGGGCGAGCTGTTCGGCCCGGAATATCCGAAACTGTTGACCGGCGACCAGGCGCAGGACGCGAAAAATGCCGAGCATTTCGCCGAGGTCATGGCCCAGGGCTGCCGGCCGGTGGCCGAGGGGGACGCCCGCGTCACCTTCGAGGTGGGAACCAATCAATGGCCGCTGCCCATCCCCCTCGTGAAAACCAACGGACAATGGCAATTCGACACCGCCGCCGGCCGCGAAGAAATCATCAACCGCCACGTCGGCAAAGACGAACTCCACGCCATCGGCGTTTGCCGCGCTTACGTCACCGCCCAACGGCAATTTGCGCTCACCACCGCAGTCACCGGCAGCGAGACGAAATACGCCCAGAAATTCCTGAGCACCACCGGGGCCAAGGATGGCCTCTATTGGCCGACGGCGGAGAACGAACCCGCCAGCCCGTTCGGCCCCGTGGTGGCCGAAGCCCAGACCGGGCCTTATCCCGGCAACAACGCCTCGCGACCGGAGCCCTTTCATGGTTATTATTTCAAGATTCTCACCCGCCAGGGCAAGGCGGCCCCCGGCGGCAAGATGGATTATCTGACCCACGACGGCCTCACCGGCGGCTTCGCGCTGCTGGCTTATCCCGAGCATTGGGACCAGTCGGGCGTCATGACCTTTATCGTCAATCAAACGGGCCAGGTTTACCAACGTGATCTCGGTCCCAAAACCACCCGGCTGGCCCGCGCCATTACGGAATACAATCCGGACAGCCATTGGAACCTCGTGCCTGACCCGGGCGTCCTGACGGCGGCTTCCGAGAAATGATGCCCCATAGCCGGCTGCCAGCTTCCGGGATTTTGCCCTGGGGAGAGCCCCCTCACACGAACCAAAGATTCCGGTTTAAAGTGACATTCTTAAGCCCAAATTATAAGTGTGACAAATTTACGCTTTTAACCCTTTTAACATTTTAACGTTTTTACGATAAGTCACCGCGCATTCCTGATGAAGCGATTGCTGAAAATTCCCGTTCTCCTGTGTCTGCTCGCCGGCCCCACCCGGTCCGCGCCGGCCCAGGCGGCGGTGCCCCCCCCCATGCCGGCGTATCAACCCCTGCCCGCCGCGCAACTGGACCAGTTGCTGGGCCCGATTGCGCTTTATCCCGACCCGTTGATCGCCCAACTCCTGCCCGCCTCCACCCAGCCCGCCCAAATCGTGCTGGCCGACCGTTTTATCATCGGCGGCGGCGACCCCGGCCAGATTGCCCAACAACCCTGGGACGCCAGCGTCCAGGCCATGGCTCGTTATCCCAGTGTGTTGAAATACCTGGATGACAACCTGGCCTGGACGACGGAACTCGGGCAGGCGTTTCTCAATCAACCACCGGACGTGATGAGTTCCATCCAACGGTTGCGCGCCGCCGCCGCCAAACTCGGCAACTTGCAATCCTCCCCGCAGCAACAGGTGGTCACGGATGGCGGCGACATTGAGATTGTACCCGCGGATCCCCAGTTAATGTATGTGCCGGTCTATCAACCGGACCAAGTGTATTATGATCTGGCGGACGGTTCGCCTTACATCACTTATGGCCTTGGTTGGCCGATGGGCGCGTGGTTGAACTACGATTTCGATTGGGGCGGCGGGAATCTCATTTACTGGGGACGCGACCATCCGCGTCCGGCCAATTGGTGGCATGAATCCGCCGGTCAGCGTGACCGCGGACACACCACCGTCTGGCGCCCGGACCACCATCCCGGAGCCGTCGCGGCCAATCGCGGCGACCGGGGCTATGGCGGCAACTCTGTTTCGCGCACGACCTCCCCGGCCATGGTCCGGCAGGAATTGGCTCACCCGGCCGTGCAGCGGCAAGCGAATTCATTTGCCGGCACCCGACCCACGGACATGTCCGGGCAACGCACCACGGCCGCTCCAATGGAGCGCGCCGCCCCGGTGCCACGGGCCGCCCCCATCAGCCGGCCGGAATCAAACGGGGCCTTCATCGGCGCCCAAAGCTCCCAGGCCACCCGAGCTTACAGCAATCGCGGACAACAAAGCATGTCGGCGGCCCCCCGTTCCGCGCCCGTCTCGCGGCCGGCCCGTTCTTCCGGTGGCGGCGGTGGTGGTGGCGGTGGCGGGCGGCGGCGATGATTATATACTCATGATCTTTAACCCTCCAACGACGAAAATGAACTGGCGCCCCGCAGGACGACTGGCCCTGCTGGCGGTCGGACTGGTTCTGGTCCTTCCCCTGCGGCTCCCGGCCGCCGCCGAACAAATGTTTGCTTCCCCCGACGATGCCGTCAAGGCCCTGGTGACGGCGGCCCAAAATCACGACACCAACGCCATCCGTTTGATTTTCGGACCGGTGGGCCATGCGCTGATTTCACCCGATGTCGTCCAGGCCACCGAAGAGTTTCAAGTGTTTGTCCAACGGTTGGCGGAAAAAACGCAGTGGATCAACCATTCCGAATCCAACGCCACGCTGGAGATTGGCACTGACGGCTGGCCGTTTCCCATCCCGCTCGTCAAAGCCGGCGCCCAATGGCACTTCGATACCGCCGCCGGTCGCGATGAGATCCTGGCCCGCCGCATCGGCCGCGATGAATTGGGGGCGCTGGAGGTCTGCCGCGCCTATGTGGACGCGCAGCGCGAATATGCCGGCGAGGACCGGATGGGCGATGGCGTGCTGGCCTATGCCCGGTTCCTGCGCAGCACGCCCGGCACCCATGACGGTCTCTTCTGGCCGGCCAATCAACCGGGCGAGGAGTTGAGTCCCCTGGGTCCGCTCATCGCGCAGGCGCGCGTCGAAGGCTATCAGCGCACCGCCAAAATGCTCAACGACGAGCAGGCCCCTTATCACGGCTACTATTTCAAAATCCTGACCCGCCAGGGAAAATCCGCGCCGGGCGGCAAATATAATTATCTCATTAACGGCCGCCTCCTCGCCGGATTCGCCTTGGTGGCCTGGCCGGCCGCCTGGGGCGACACCGGCGTGATGACCTTCGAGGTCAACCAACAAGGCCGGATCTGGCAGAAGAACCTCGGCCCCAAGACCGCCAAAATCGCCCAAGCCATCACCACTTATGCCCCGGACGACACCTGGACTCCGGCCCAATGAAGCGCCTGATGTATGAACACCGGAGAGGCGCCTCAGCCGGGCGGCGGATCTTATTAAAGCCGGAAAAGCGGACGGGGTAACCCCATGAATTCTGCCCCCGCACCGACGGTGGAAACCGAGGCCATCGTCGCCACCGGGGTGACCAAATGGTTTGGTGAAGGCGAAACCCGGATGGTGGCCGTGGATGCGGTGGATTTGGTGGCGCATTTTGGCGAGATGCTGTTCATCGTCGGACCGTCCGGCAGCGGGAAGACCACGATGCTCAGCATGCTGTCCGGCATCCTGCGTCCCAATGCCGGCAAGGTCCTGGTCAAAGGGGCCGACATCTGGACGCTGAACAACGATCAATTGGCGGATTTCCGGTTGCACACCGTCGGCTTCGTCTTCCAAGACTATCATCTGTTTCCGCGGCTGACCACGGCCGAGAATGTCGCCATTCCCCTGATTTTAAAACGGCAAAACTGGAATGAATCCATCACCGAGGCCAACGCATATCTGGAAATCGTCGGCCTGAAAGGCCGGGGCGGGATTTTGCCCGTGAAGCTCTCCGGCGGCGAGCAGCAGCGCGTGGCGATTGCCCGCGCCATCATCAGCCGGCCGGAGATCCTGATCCTCGACGAACCCACCGCCTCCCTCGACGGCGATACGGGCCGGATGATCATCGCCTTTGTCAAAGAAAAAATTCTCAATCAACACCGCTGCATCCTGATTGTCACCCACGATGCCCGCATTAATGAATATGCCGACCGCATCCTCCACATGGAGGACGGCCATCTCACCGTGCATGACGCGGAGACAGGAACCGAATGAATCCCGACGAATCCAAAGCGGAACCCACCCCCCCCGCGCCGCTGCCCGAGGCCAAGCCCGAAGCCAAAGCCGCCGAGCCCAGGCCGGCCGCCCCGGCCGACGACGCCAGGCCCGACGCCAAAGCGGGCAAGCCCAAACCCGATCCCAAAGCCCTCGAGTTGGCGGGCGTCACCAAAGGGGCCGCGCCCAAACCGGCCGCCAAAGCCGTTGAAGCCCGGCCCGAAGTCCAGGCCGTCGCGCCTAAAACATCCTATGGCAACAAGCTCATTTTCGCCCTGGCCCTCATCGGCATCCTGGCCGGACTCGTGGCCGCCTACATTTTCGGCCTGCAACGGAAGCCCCCGGCCCCGGTGTTCAATCCCACCAGCAACCCTTACGCGTCGGCCATCTATGCCAACGGCATGATCGAAAGCGATCAACCGAGCGGGGAAAACATCAATGTCTTCCCGCAAGTTTCCGGCCCGGTCACCCGGGTGCTGGTGCAGGAGGGCCAGTCGGTCAAAGCCGGCGCCCCGCTGTTTGACATTGACGATTCCGTGCAGCGCGCCACCACGGCACAGCTTGAATCACAGGCCGAAGCCGCCCTGGCCCTCCTGAACGAACTGAAAGCCGAGCCGCGGCCGGAGACACTCACCGTGGCCGCCTCGCAAGTCAGCCTGGCCGATGCCGGCCTGAAACTGGCCCGCGACCAGTATGACAAGGACCGCCTTTCCTACGACCTCAACCCCAAATCCATCAGCCAGAATGTGCTGGATATGGCGGAAGACACCGTCAAACAAGCCGCCGCCGCCCTGGATGTGGCCCGCCAACAATATGACCTCACCCAGGCCGGCGCCTGGAGTTACGACATCGCCAATCAACAGAAACAATATGCCGCGCTCGAACAGGCTTACCACGCCGCCAACGCGCTGTTGAAATACTATTCCGTCACCGCGCCGGTGGATGGCGTCGTGCTGGCCGTCAACGCCGCCGTCGGCGGCTACGTGTCGTCGCTGGGTGACTATGACACTTACACCGAGTTATACGACCCCGTGATGATCCTGTGTGCGCCGCAGGATTACATGCAGGTGCGTTGTTATGTGGACGAGATCCTCGTTTCCAAGCTGCCCACCGCCTGGCACATCCAGGCGGAGATGCAGATCACCGGAACCGACCTCAAGGTGCCGCTGGAATTTGTCCGCGTGCAACCTTACGTGTCCCCCAAAATCGAGTTGTCCAATGAGAAACAGGAACAGGTGGACCTGCGGGTGCTGCCGGTTATTTTCCGGTTCGAGAAAAGGGACGCCCCCGTCTATCCGGGCCAGATGGTGGATGTCTTTATCGGTCAGAAGTGAAGGGAGCCAAGGCGATGCGCAAATCCACCTCCTCCCTCGTTCACGTGATGCTGCTCGCCTGGAGCCTGGCTTTGGCCGGAGGCTGCGCGGTCGGGCCGGATTTTGTCCGCCCCGCGCCGCCGGATACGGATCGTTATACGCCAGAACCGCAACCGTCCGCCGCTCTGGTGGCGGACGGTCACGCGCAGCAGTTCACCCCCGGGGCTGCCCTCCCTTCCGATTGGTGGCGGCGGTTTGGTTCGACGCAACTGGACGCCGTGGTCTGGCAGGCCGTCACCAACAATCCGACCCTCCAGGCCACCGAGGCCAGTCTGCGGCAGAGCCAGGATAACCTGCGGGCCGGTTATGGCGTGTTTTACCCGCAATTGGAGGCGGACGTGTCCGGCACCCGGCAACGCGTCTCCGCCGCCCAGACCGGCTCCCAGACCTCCGGCCACACCTTCAGTCTGGTGACGGCCGGCGGCACCGTCAATTATGCGCTCGATGTGTTCGGCGGCTCCCGCCGGACGGTGGAAAGCTTGCGGGCCCAGGCCGACTATCAACGCTACGAGAGTCAGGCCGCCTGTGTCACCCTGACCGCCAATGTCGTCAACACCTGCATCGCCCGCGCCGCCTATGCGGCGGAGATTCGCGCGACCGAACAATTGATCGCGCTGGAAACCGAGCAGCTTCAACTCGCCGAAGTGCAGGTGCGCGCCGGCACGCTGGCGTATGCCGGCGTTTTAAGCCTGCGCACTTTGATCGCCGCCAATCAGGCGCTCCTGGCCCCCCTGCGGCAGAGCGTCAGCCAGACGGAACATTTGCTGGCGACGTTGGAAGGCGTGAATCCTTCACAAGTAGTGCTGCCCGACATTGATCTTGCGGGGCTGTTGCTGCCGGCCGATTTGCCGGTCAGCCTGCCCTCCGACCTGGTGCATCAGCGTCCCGACATCCTCGCGGCCGAGGCGCAAATGCACGCCGCCAGCGCGAAGATCGGCGTGGCGACCGCCGCCATGTTCCCCAGTTTCAACCTCAGCGGCACCTATGGCACCGCCGGCTCCAGTTTCGGCAATCTTTCCGCGCTGACGGCGGCCGGCGGCCAGTTCTGGAGCATCGGCCCGTCGGCCACCATTCCCTTGTTCCAAGGCACCAGCCTGTGGTTTGGCCGGCAGGCGGCGATCGACGTATATCATCAATCCCAGGCCGCTTACCGGGCCACCGTGCTCGCGGCGTTCGCGCAAGTGGCGGACTCGCTGACCGCGCTGGAGCAAGATGCCGCCGCCCTCCAGGCCCGGGTGGACGCCCGCCGCGCCGATGGCGAAGCCCTTGAGTTGCTGCGGGCCAATTACCAAGCCGGTCTGATCGCCTACTCCGACGTGTTGACGGCCGAGGTGCAATTTCACGAGGACACCCTCACTTATCTCGCCGGCGTCGGGCAACGCCATCAGGACACCGTTGCCTTGTTTGTCGCCCTGGGCGGGGGTTGGTGGAACACCCCGCCACCGGCGGGAAAAGCAGGTGCGCCATGAAATACAGCGGCATCCTGCGGATCGGATTCAAGCTGCTCGTCAATGACCGGGGCAAATTCTTTGCGCTGCTCATCGGCATCACCTTCGCCGTGTTCCTGATGATGGAGATGACCGCCATGTTCGCCGGCATTCTCAACCGCGCCTTTGCGCCGGTCACCAATATCGGCGCGGCCATGTGGATCATGGACCCGGCGGTGAACACCGCCACCAGTCCCATCCCCATGCCCGATTACGTGCTGGACGCCGCCCGCAGCATGGACGGGGTCAGCTATGCCGTGCCCCTCTTCATGGGCGGCTCGCTGGTCAAGCTGGCCAACGGCGCCTGGCAGGGGGTCAATGTCATCGGGCTGGACGATGAGAGCCTGTTTGGCCGGCCCGAGCTGGAACAGGGCAATATTCAAGACCTCTACGCCGACAACACTTTTTTCGTGGTGGATGACGCGGAATTCTCCAAGCTGGGAAACCCGAAGATTGGCACCACTTTCGAACTCAATGACCATCGCGGCAAGATCGTGGGCATCGCCCGCGTCGTCTCCAACGGATTGAACGGCACCCCCACGCTCTATACCACCTATCACCGCGCCATCGAATACATCCCTTCGACGCGCTTCACCCTCTCCTATGTGCTCGTTCAGCCGAAAAATGTGGCGGCCATCCCGGGCATCAAGCGGGCGGTCGCCCGGCTCGGCTATGTCGCCCTGACCCGGGCGGAATTCAATGATCAAATCACCAGCTATTACACCTATCAGACCGGCATTGGCACCAACATTCTGCTGATGACCGTGATCGCCTTTATTGTCGGCCTGTCCATCTCCGGCCAGACCTTCTACACCTTCATCCTCGAAAACCTGGAAAAATTTGGCGCCCTGAAAGCCATTGGCGCCAAGGGCCGCGAACTCGTTTACATGATCCTGTTCATGGCCTTCTTCACCGCCATGATCGGCTACGGCCTGGGCATTGGCATGGTGACGCTGATGATTGAGCTCGCCCGCTCCCGGCTGCCGAACTACGCGGCCATGATCACCTTCGGCAACCTCGGACTCGCCTTCGGGATGGTCCTGTTGATTGCCGGCATCTCCAGCTATATCGGCATTCGCAAAGTCCTCAAAATCGAGCCCTTCGATATTTTCCGGGGATAACCCGCCGCATGGCCTGCAGGCCGGGATGAGGGCGGACGTATTTATTCCCTTGATCCGGTCCACGGGCGCAATGCTCGAAAAACCTTCAGGGCATTCTCTCTCGGGCGCAAATCTAGAACGTTACGATTTAACCCCTTTTAACGCTTTTTAACACTGTCGATCAAGCTTGCCTCCCCCCCTGCCCTCCCGCAAAATTATCCCCGCCCATGCAAAACAAATGAGCGACCCCAACCCCAATGTCCTGGCGATTCACCCCGTCATCGAGGGGTTCCGACTCAATCCCGTGGCGGGCGGCAAGGACCTCGCCGCCGGCGTCTGCACCGAAGTGTTGCTGGCCATGGGCTGCCGCGTCAGCGTCTGGCCATTGGATTGGAGCGGCGAGAGCGCCTCGGAGAAGATTTTTTCCCGGCACGAGATCTTCTGGGGCGATCAAGGGCGCATTCAAATCGTGCCCACCTGCCACACCCCCGATTTGCAGACCTTTCTGAACGTGATGCAAAACCCGTCCGGTCCCCACACGCCGGACCTTTTCTGCCGGCCACTGGACCGGGTGGCCCAGATGCTCCGCGATTACCGCCCCCGCCTGATTCATGTGCATCAGACGCAAAACCCGCTCGTGCGGGCCGTGAAACGCCTGGACTCCGCCACCCCGGTCCTCCTCTCCAACCACTCCGGCGTGATCAGCTCCTTTATCGGCGATTACGACTGGACCGTCGTGCCCAGTCATTGGATGCGCGACGAGATTGTCGCCCGCCATCCGCAGTTGGCCGACCGGGTTCAGGTCATCCCCTATTTTCTCCAGCCGGAATATTTACTGGCCGCCCCCCCGGCCGAGGCCTGCGCGGGCATCACCTTCATCGGGCTGCTGAACGACGACCGCAAGGGCCTGGATCTGCTCCTGACCGCGCTGGCCCTGCTCGCCAAAGCCGGCCTGAACCTTCCCCTGCACGTCATTGGCGAGGGAAAAATGCTCGCGGCGTATCAAGCCATCGCGAAGGCCAATCACCTGGACGTGACCTTTCACGGCAAACTCACCACGGCGGAAAACCGGGCGCGGCTCCGGCAATCCCGGCTGTTTGTGATGCCCAGTCGCGTGGAGAATTTTCCCATCGTTTATCTCGAAGCGCTCGCCTGCGGCCTCCCCGTGATTGGCTATCCCCCCGTGGTGAACGAGTTGAACCGCGTGCTGGGCGGGGAAGTGGGCGCGAGTTTTGACGCCGCCAAGTCCGGCCCCAATGTCCTGGCGGATTTAATCCGGCTCTGGCATGAAACCAAGTGCGGCGACTTCGCCGCCCGCAGCCCGGCCGTGTCGGCCCGGGTGCGCGAACTATACTCGCCCGCCGCCTATCGCGCGGCCTACCGGCAACTCTACGAACAGCTTTTATTTCCCTGAGCCGGCCGGCAGTTTGCCGCTGGCAACCTAAAATTCCATGATCATCTCCCTGCTCTTCGGTCGCGCTGGCAGCAAAGGCATGCCGGGCAAGAACACCCTGCCCGTGCTGGGCCGGCCCCTGGCGGAATATCCCCTCCTGGCCTGCCGCCACGCCGGTTGTGTGGCCGCCCTCTATGTTTCCACCGATGACCCCGCCATTGCCGAAATCGGCCGCCGCCACGGCGCCGTGCATATCCCCCGCCCGCCCGCCCTCGGCACGGATGGCGCGCTGCTCGAGGATGCCATTCACCACGCCTTCCTCACCGTGCGGGCGGAGCATCCCGCAGTGGACCTGGTGGTGATCACGCAATGCAACGCGCCCTATGTCACCGCCCGCGTGGTGGCCCAAGCCGTGCAACGGCTGACCGCCGAACCGAAGCTGGATTCCATGATCACCGTCGTGCGGATGGACGGCTTCGCCCCCGAACGCGCGCGCGCCGTGGATGAAAACGGCTGCCTGGCCCCCTACGTGCCCTTCGCGGCGTTCAATCGCGGCGTGAACTGCGACCGGGCTTCGCAACGACCGGCGTATTTCTACGATTCCGCGCTGACCGTGGTGCGGGCGTCGTCGTTGGTGGATCTGCGGGAAAATCTGCCCCCCTTCCGCTGGATGGGCCGGCGCATCGGCTTCATCGAGCAAAAGGTGAATCCCGGGGACATTGATTACGCCTGGCAAATCCCGCTGGTGGAACACTGGCTCACCGAGGCGGGCGTCGAAACCGGAAACGTATGATGCTCAGGGGATAAATCCAGTTTTTGTACCGAACGTCCGAAGGTTCAGATAAAATCCGGTTCATTCTGTCATTCTGTCAAAAAAAAGTCCCCGCCCGGCGCACCCTGAATTTTTCGTGCTTTCCAGTTTTGCCGGCGGGGTGCTAGGCTCTGGCCATGCGAATTTTGTCTGGCATCCAGCCTTCGGGCACGCTGCATTTGGGAAATTACTTCGGGATGATGCAACCCGCCATCGAACTGCAAACGCAGGGCGAGGCGTTCTATTTCATCGCGGATTACCACTCGATGACCTCGCTGACCGACGCCGCGCAACGGCGGAAAAACACGCTCGACGTGGCGCTGGATTTTCTGGCCTGCGGGCTGGACCCGCAACGCTCGGTGTTTTTCCGGCAGTCGGACGTGCCCGAGGTGTGCGAACTGTCCTGGCTGCTGACCACGCTCACGCCCATGGGCCTGCTCGAGCGCGCCCACAGTTACAAAGACAAGGTGGCCAAGGGCATCTCGCCTTATCACGGGCTGTTCGCCTATCCCGTGCTGATGGCGGCGGACATCCTGATCTATGATTCCAACGTCGTCCCCGTCGGGCGCGATCAGAAGCAGCACGTCGAGATGACACGGGACATCGCCATCAAATTCAACGAGACCTACGGCCAGACATTCCTGCTGCCCGAGCCGCGCATCCAGGAGGCGGTGGCCGTGGTGCCGGGCATGGACGGGCAGAAGATGAGCAAGAGCTACGGCAACACCATCGAAATCTTCGGCGAGGAAAAGGCGACCCGCAAAAAAATCATGGGCATCGTCATGGATTCGCGCACCCCGGCCGAGCCGAAGCCCGATGCCGACAAAAACCTGGCCGTACAACTGCTCAAGCTGGTGGCCGCTGGGAACGTGGCCGAGGAGGTGGAAACGCGGTTGCGGGCCGGCGGCATGGGCTACGGGGATTTAAAGAAGCAGTTGTTCGAGTCCTATTGGAATCGTTTTGCGGAAGCCCGGCGCAAGCGGGCGGAACTGGCGGCGAATCTGGATTACGTCCACCAAGTGCTGGCCGACGGCGCCGCCCGCGCCCGGCGGGTGGCGCGCCCGGTGTTGCAACGCGCGCGGCGCGCCTGCGGTTTGGAATGACGGCCGGACGGGAATTTTAAGTTCCAAATTTCAAACATCAGTGAGGCGTTCTGCGTCTGCCAACGCCGGACCCTGCCCATGAACCTCTTTGGGAACCACCACGGAAATGGTCGTCTGCACCAGAGTCGGCCGAACCGTTCCCCTGCCCATGAACCTTGACGGGTCCAACACTACTGTCGCCCGCGGAGTGCGCCGGCAGAGCGTAGCGGCGACGGCGCTTTCGAATGCGGTTGCCCGTCCCCTGCCAAAGCGGTGTCGCGCTGCGCTTGCCACCGCACTCCATAAGCCCCCCGAAAATCGCCGGTTCATGGGCGCAATGCGCGAAAAAATTTCAGGGCGTCCTCACCTGTGAGAAGGCCAAAAATCCAAAAAAGACAACGCAGATTTAGCTTGCATTGTATGTCAAAAGGCTGTTAAATTGTCATCGCAACCGCCTTGCGCGGGGGCACAACGACAACATGTAAAACAACAACAAACTTTGCGTAGTTGGTAGCGGTAGTCGAAATCCGGAAGATTTCAGTCCAAGCCCATGCCAACAGTTCGCCCAAATCGGGCGCGGCTGTTGCATGCTTGGACGGCTTCTTCCGGAGCCTCGACTGGTGCGATGGTCGCGCCCCTAGAGGTTCGCTTGCTGATGCCTGATTTCGCAAAGGCAACCAGGAGAGCAGCATGAAAATTAAAACCAGAGCGGCGAGCCTCTTGGCATTGCTGGGGATTATCACCACGGCGGGGGCGCAAATTGCGAACGCCCAAATTATCCCGCCAATCTACACCAACACGTTCCCCCACGGAACGAACATCGTAAACTGGGGTCCCATTTATTCCAACAACCTTGCCTCCGTTTCCCAATGGTTGCATGAAAGCGTCACCAACAGTGACGGTTCCGAACCGGCATCCATGCAGGATTACGCGGATTTTGCGGCCACGTCTTTTTCGGACAGCGGTGCCTTTAGCTGGCAACAATCCGCCATGGACGAGGCCTGGACTTGGGCCACAGCGAACGGAATTCCGACTTCATTCACCAACGGGACCTTGAATTTGGGGGCCTTCCTCGTCTCCCGAGAAAATAACGTCCCCAATTACATCTCCGCTTGTGACACGGCCGGGGCCATCACCATCGGGACCACCAATGTTTGGCCCGGCGGCAAAAGCGGCTTCACGTTGACGGCACTGGCGGGCACCAACACGACCATCAGCCAATGGGACGAGGGCAGCCCACTGCTATCCCACACCGAATTCGGCGGGCGGGTCACCGAATTGGACGGCGACACGAATCTGGCAGACCACAGCACGGCGGTTGCTGGTATCATGGCGGCGGCGGGCGCAAACAATATTATCAGCAACGGTGTTTCTTTGGGGAACGTCGCCAAGGGAATGGCCTACACGGCAAACGTCCAGGCATGGTCGTATTTCAATGACTTGCAGAATATGACGGCCAGTGTTGGCAGTAATCACATGCGGCTTTCAAACCACTCTTACGAGTTGATTGACGGATGGTATTATGCCGGCCCCAACACATGGGAATGGCTAGGATACTGGCAACTCGGCACCCAAGACCCGCGTTTCGGAAATTACACCACCAATTCGGCCGGCTTTGACACCCTGTCCGCCGCCGCCCCAACCTATTTACAATGCTGGGCGGCGGGCAACGAGCAAAATTACGGGCCGCCAATCCAACCCACAAACCATTACGAATTAACGCTGGCGGGGGCGTATTACGTTACCAATGCGGTGCGAGCGAATGACGGCGACCAGGGCGGATACAACACGCTGTCTATGAACGCTGTGTCTAAAGACAGCCTTACAGTCGGCGCGATCAACCCGCTTCCAAACGGTTTCACGTCACCGACCAACGTTACGATTGCTTCGTTCAGTTCACTCGGACCGACAGACGACGGACGCATTAAGCCTGACGTAGTTGCGGACGGCGTTAACAACATCATCGCGTTGAGCGAGAGCACCTACGCCTATGGTATCGGCAGTGGGACGAGCTTTGCCACTCCGGCTGTTACCGGTTCCATTGACTTGTTGCGGAGCTGGTACAGCCAGACCCACACGAATTCCAGCGACCTGCTTTCATCCACCGTCAAGGGACTGGTAATTGAAACGGCGGATTCTTGCACTACCAACCAAGGCCCCAGTTTCACCTTCGGTTGGGGGGTTATGGATACCCTTAGAGCTGCAAACCTCATCAATGCAGATGCCACCAACGGTTATAAAAACCAAATCAAAGAGGTGCTTTTACCCAACGGCCAAACCGTAAAAAGCCCGGTGGTGGTGAACAACACCAACACGCCGTTGCGCATCACCATTTGCTGGATTGACCCGGCCGCCGTTGGCAATGCCGTTACCAATTTGCATAACCCAACGCCGAAGCTGGTGAACGATCTGGATTTACGGGTGATTTCACCAACCGGGGTGACAAACTTCCCGTGGATTCTGAATCCCGACCTGACCAACCGCACGGCGGCGGCACGCGCCGCGCTCGCCACCAAAGGTGACGACAGCCGCAACAATGTGGAGCAAGTTTACATCCCCACCCCAACCATCGGCACTTACACGTTGCAAGTGACGCACAAGGGCACCCTGGTAGGCGGTCAGCAATGGGTGTCCATTGTAGTATCCGGCAACGTCCCCGAACCCACGCCAGCGTTGTGGTTTAATCAGATAATCCAAACCGGCACCAACACTCTGGCGCTTGGCTGGCCAGCCGTTGTCGGTGGTCAATATCTGGTCCAGGAAAACAACAACTTGGCAACGACCAACTGGGTTAACGTGGGCCTCGTTTCCGCCCGCCTGACCAACGTTGTGACGCAGGTTGCGATGACCAACGCACAAGCGTTCTATCGGGTTATCCAGCAATGATGACCAAGATTTCAATCAAAACAGGGGCGTGGGGCGCAAGCCTCGCGCTCCTGTTTTTTACTGGCACAGTCAAGGGCCAGATCATTTGCGGCCAGCCATCCCAGCCGATCTACTATGCGGCAGACGTTCTCGACAACACGGTTGATATTGACGTGAACGGGGACGGTACGCCCGACTTTGCCATCATTTCGACATCTTCTTACACAGCCGATATCGCGCCGCTGGGCAACAACAGCATCATAGGTATCCCGGCACCGCCACCGAATCCCGGATATTTCGCAGCCAACGTACCGGCCGGGACGGAGATCAGTGCAACAACACCAACGCCCCCCGCCTCCATCTGGTATAACAACCAGACTGACCAATTCGGCAGTGCCATCATTGGTGCCGAGGCCGGCATGGTTGGACCGCCGTTGGGATATTTTAATGGCGACACATCAGGTTACGCCGGCTTTGACCTCGTTGACAACGGGGAGAATTATTACGGTTGGATTCAGTTGGAAAATCCGGCCCCATTTGTTGCGGGCCAGGTCGTGGACTGGGCCTACGAATCCACGCCCAACACACCTATTGACGCCGGGGAAGTCCCCGAGCCCTCCACCTGGGCCTTATTGTTGGCTGGCACGGCATGGACTTGCCGACGATCAATATTCCGGCGGGCATCATCAGTCAAAGTTTAACGAATCTCGTTACCCAGCGGGCGTGATGTGCCACTTTACGCGTTGTTCAAGTCCAATGTCCTCCCGCGAAAATCAACCACGACCAGCGCCGGTTGTCATGACTCCACGACCACCCGAACGAAGACACTATGAGCGCCGAAGAACAGCATCAGTTGGCGGAAAACATTTATACTGAATTGCGGCAGCGTCACCCCGACGTCGCCCTGCCGGTGTGCCGATCTTTGGCCACCGTAAGCGCTGCCAACTTGGCCGCCATCGCAAACGCAAGAAGCTTGGAAGCCACAAGCACCACCAAGGCCAAACTGCTGGCAACGGGAACCCTTTGACGATAAATTCCCGCAGCTTTTGGGTGGCCCAAATGCGAAACCGGGTGGCCACCGCGCTTTTGACCCGGTAACCGACGGAAATAATCGCGTCGAGGTTGTAAAATTCGATCTTCCGCCGCACTGAGCGGCCACCCTCCAGTTGAACCGTCAAGGATTCCTTGACCGTTGCCTTGCGGGTTAATTCGCCTTCATCGAAGATGTTTTGCAGGTGCAGGCTGATGTTTTGTTTGGTCGTCTGAAAAAGTTCGGACATGTGCTGTTGCGTCAGCCACACCGTCTCATTTTCCAATTTCACCTCCAGCCGCGTGCGCCCATCCTCGGTTTGATAAAGGATGATCTCCGATCCCGGCGCTGGATTTGGGTGGCTCACACCATTGGTTCTAAACAGATTCAGCCGGCGGGGCAAGCGGCAAAATACTTCAAATCAGCCTTTGGCACCGGCACGCTTCCCAATTGATGTTATTCCGCCGCGCTGCGGCGGATGGCCAGTTCGGCGACCTCCAGAAACCCGTTCAACTGGCGGAGGCGCGTGGGGTGGCGCATTTTACGGAGCGCCTTGGCCTCGATTTGCCGGATGCGTTCGCGCGTGACCCGGAATTGGTGCCCCACTTCCTCCAGGGTGCGAACGTTCCCGTCCCCGAGCCCAAAACGCAATTCCAGCACCTTGCGCTCCCGGTCACTGAGGCTGCACAGGACGGAACTCAACTTGTCCTTGAGCAGACTGAAGCCGGTGATTTCCAGGGGGTTGTCGGCGGCCTTGTCCTCGATGAAATCACCGAAGTTGGCCTCGTCGCCATCGCCCACGGGGGATTGGAGGGAAATGGGTTGCTGGGCCAATTTCATGAGCCCGCGCACCCGGTGAACCGGCAGGTGGAGTTCGTCGGCCAGTTCCTCGGGGGTGGGTTCGCGGCCGAAATCCTGCAACAACTGTTTCTGCATCCGCAGCATCTTGTTGATGATGTCAATCATGTGCACCGGAATGCGGATGGTGCGGGCCTGGTCGGCAATGCTGCGCGTGATGGCCTGGCGGATCCACCAGGTGGCGTAGGTCGAGAATTTGTAGCCGCGGCGGTATTCAAATTTTTCCACGGCCTTCATCAGGCCCATGTTGCCCTCCTGGATCAAATCCAAAAAGGACAGGCCGCGGTTGGTGTATTTCTTCGCAATGGAAATGACCAGGCGCAGGTTGGCCTCCACCATCTCCGTTTTGGCCTGGATGGCCCGGGTGGAGGCGGCGATGAGCTGGCGGAAGGCCGCCAGGAATTCATCATGCGGCAGGCGGACAAACTCCGTCAGGGCCAGAATTTTATGGCGTTCGGCCTCGACGAGGTGCTTTTGCGGGCCGGATTCGCGCTGGCGCTCGGCCTCGGCGAGGGCGCGGAGGCTGTATTGAAATTTGTCGTGGATGTTTTGGGCGACGAGCGCCATTTCCTCCACCGCTTTTTGCTTGAAGTAAAATTTGGGAAAGGTCTCCTGCAACTTTTGATCAAGCTGCTTGAATTGGTCGCGGGCCTGGTCCCGGTCCGTGCGGGCGTCGCGCCATTCGAGGTAACGGGCGTCCACCTGCCGGTCCAGTTCCCGGACGCGTTTGATGAGCCGGCGCAAGTCCCGCAGGTGGGCGTCGCGGCTGTTCACTTTCTTTTCCAACACCACCCGGTCAAAACGTTCGCGCGGGGGGAGTTCAAGCAATTTTTCCGCCAGGGCAATGTGTTCCTTGCCGGTGAAGCCCAGGGCATAAACGATCCGGCGCAACTCCTCCTCGGCTTCCTCAATGCGTTTGGAAATGGCCACTTCCTGTTCGCGGTTGAGCAGGGGGACCAGGCCCATCTGCTTGAGATACATGCGCACCGGGTCGTCCAGCACATCAAACCGGTTGACTTCCTCCTCCTCATCCTCCGGGACTTTGACGTGGTCAATTTCCGCCGGGTCAACAATCTCAATCTCGAGCGCCTGCAACTGGGAATAAACCTCATCCAGCAGTTCCGGGGTGACGGAATCCTCGGGGAAAATTTCATGGATGTCGCCAAAGGTCAGATGCCCCTGTTCCTGGGCGATGCGGACCAGTTCCTTGATCTTATCAGCGACTTCGTTGGCCGGAGCCGGTTCACCCGCCGGCTTGGCCTCGGGCGCGACGGCATGATTAGCCGCCGGGTGCGGGGATGAAGCGGGCCGGGCCTTTCGCGCCTTGGAATTTGACATAATTCACGTCACTTCAGGGTCACAATCCTTTCAGACGGAGAATATGTTGCGTCCGACCCGGTTCGTCAAGCGGCGAAAGTCGTTTTTTGTGGGGCAATGTAAATTCCCCGGGGTTTCAGCTCTTTGACAATCATTTCCACCGTGCGGAGAATCGCCCCCTGGTTTTCCCGGACCACTTGAAACGCTTTGCGACCGGTTTCCGCGCGCAACGTCTCATCGGCCAGCAGGCGGGCCAGCGCCGGTTCCAGCGCCTGGGCGTCGCGCACTTGGACGGCGCCGTTGGCTTTCACAAAATTGCGGGTGATGTCCGCGAAATTCTGCATGTTGGGGCCGAACACCATCGCCTTGCCGAGCAGGGCCGGTTCGATCGGGTTTTGCCCGCCCACCACCGTCAGACTTTTGCCCACGAACACCACCGAGGCCTGTTCGTAGAAAAACTTGAGTTCGCCCGTGGTGTTCACGAGCAGACAATCCAGTTCGCCGGGTTGCTGGCGGGTGTCGGGCGTGATTTCATTGCGATATATGAATTTAACGCCCTGGGCGCGGAGTTGGCGGCCCACGTCGCGACACCGTTCGGCGTGGCGGGGCACGAGCACCAGGAATAAATTCAAAAACCGGGCCCGCAACCGGCGGGCGGCGTTGGCCAGGATCATTTCCTCGCCGGGATGGGTGCTGCCGGCCACCAGGATCAACGCATCCGGGGGCACGCCCAATTGCCGGAACATCGCCGGCACATCCAGGGTGCGCCGCTCATCCAACTTCAAGGCGTCAAACTTCAGGTTGCCCAGCACCTTGACGGTCTCGGGTCGGCAGCCCACGGCGAGCAACCGCTGGGCGTCCTCCTCGTTTTGGCAACCCACGCTGGCAAAAGTGGCGAACAAATCCCGGAACAGAAACCCAAACCGTCGGTAGCGGGGAAAGGACCGGTCGGAAATCCGGGCGTTGACCAGAAACAGCGGAATGCCCAGGCGTTGCACCCGCCAGATGAAATTGGGCCAGATTTCGGCCTCGACGAGAATGACCGCCTCGGGATTAATCGTGGCCAGGGCGCGGTTGACATATTTGCGCCGGTCAATCGGGTAATAGATCTTGCTGATGTGGGTGGGCAGGCGGCGGCGCAACTCGGCCATGCCGGTGGTGGTGGTGGTGGACACCACGATTTTCACGTTGGGCATGAGCGGTTCGAGCGCATAAATCAACTGCGTACACAGCCCGACCTCGCCGACGCTGACCGCGTGAATCCACACCACATGGCTGTTGGTGAGGGTCTGCTTGAGTTCCGGTGGATATTTGGCAAACCGCTGGCGAAATCCCTGCCGCCAGTTCCCCCGCCGCTGCAGTCGGAAAAAATAATAAGGCGACGCCAAAATAAACCCGAGGAGGAAAATGATGTTGTAAAGTGTTCTCACTATTAATGTCCCAACCGGGATAATTTCACAAAAACGACGTTCAGTGCAAAGCAAATGTTACACGACCTCAATGATTTAGGCGCGGAAAAAAACCAGCCAGACGATCCCCAACATGGGCAGCAGCCACGGCAATGCATACCCGCCCACATACCCGAGCATCGAGGGCATCGGGATTTTCCGCTCCTCCGCCAGTGCTTTAACCATGAAGTTGGGGCCGTTGCCGATATAAGTGGCCGCGCCAAAGCAGACCGCCCCCATGCTGATGGCCGCCACCCCGGCGGCCTGGCCCGCCAACCAGGTGGCGGTGTCCGCTCCGCCCGCCCCCCCGGCGAGGATGTTGAAAAACGCCAGATAGGTTGGGGCGTTGTCCAGCAGACTGGAAAGCAAGCCCGTGCCCCAATAAAGTCGCCCGGGCGTGGGCGCGGGCCAGTGGGCCGCCGCCGCCCGCAACCAGTCCAAGGCCGGCATCATCGTCGCAAAAATGCCCGCAAAAACCACCGCCACCTCGATCAACGGGTGAAAATTAAAGCCATTGGCCTTATGGACAGATCTTGGGGTGGTAAAAAAGGACCCGGCCGCCGCCGCCGCCATCAGACCCTCGCGCAGGTAAACCGGATGATCCACGAACACCGCCCCGAGAATGACCGCCAGAAAAAACAGGTTGCCCCCCCCGGCCAAACCCCAGTGAGTCGGGATTTCCGCCCCGGTTCCCGGTTCCACCGCCCGGGAATGATGCTGTTTATCCAGCAGATAAAAAACGGCCAGCAACCATCCCACCGCCACCGCCCAGATGGGCCAGCAATGCCGGGCCACCCACCAAAATGGAACCCCTTGCAGATACCCCAGAAACAGCGGCGGATCGCCAATGGGCGTCAAACCGCCCCCCACATTGGCCACGAGAAAAATGAAGAAAACCAGATGGTGGGCTTGAATCCGGGCCTCATTGAACCGAAGCCAGGGCCGGATCAGCAACATCGCCGCGCCCGTGGTGCCCAAGACATTGGCCAGCACCGCCCCCGCCAGCAGGAACACCGTATTCCGCCCCGGCCCGGCCCGACCGCCCACCCGGATATGGATGCCGCCCGCCACCACGAACAAGCTGCCCACCAAGGTCACAAAACTGAGGTATTCATGGACCGTCTGCCCGATTTTGGCCGCCGCTTGGAGGCTGAATAGATAATAACCGCCGGCCACCGCCCCCAAACTGAGCGCCACCAAGGTATAATGTCGCGACCACCAGTCCCGGGCCAGGGCCGGTCCCAGGGCCAGGGCGGCCAATAACAGAATAAATGGCGCCAGCGACCATGAATGGGGGGTGACGATGGCCGGATGCATCCCGGTCAGCTTGCCCGGCGGGAACGAAGGTCGTCAACTGGCGATTGTTCAAAAATCAGCCGTTCCCACCGGTAGGCACCTCGGTTCAGACACCGGAGCATCCGCCGTCCCGGCAAAAAATGCCGTTTTTTACCTTTTCCAACCCCGGCATAAAAAAAATGACGAAAAATGAAGATTTTTTGGAAGAACGACCTTTTTGGCCCGTATTAGTATGTAGTGAATGGTGTGTTTTTGTTTCCGGCGGCGGCCATTCGGCCGCCTGAACGAGACAAACCCCGGAAAAACGAAGCGCCACCCATCACTTTCGAGCGGCATGGCCGGTTTGCGGGGAGCGGATGGCCAAATTCCGAACCAACTTGGAGCCGGGAACGGGGGGGCCTGCGTTTGGGCAGGCCGCCCCGTTTATTCCCACCGGCACCGAGCCGGGCGAAAAAAAGTGATGAAAAAATGAAGTTTTTTGGAAGAACGCCCTTTTTGGCGCGTATTAGTATGTAGTGAATGGTGTGTTTTTGTTTCCGGCGGCGGCCATTGGGCCGCCCGAACGGGGCAAGCCCCCGGGAAAACGAAGCACCACCCATCATTTTCGGACGGCATGGCGGGTTTGAGGGGGAGGGCCAAATTCCGAACCAACTTGGAGCTGGGAGCGGGGGAGGGGTGGCCTGTGTTTGGGCAGGCCACCCCTTTTATTTGGAGACCTTGGAGCTGAGTGCGGGGGGAACCAGGGTGGCCTGCATAGGGCAGGCCACCCTCTTTTTGCCCGGCAACCGGGCGGCAAACGAATTCGGACGGCACACCTGCGCCGTCCGAGTCGGTTCACCATGGCCTTATTCCCAGCGGATTAACTCAGGAGTTTCAGCGCGATTTGCGGCATGCTGTTGGCCTGGGCCAACATCGCCGTGCCGGTCTGCACGAGGATGTTTTGTTGGGCATAGGCCGTACTCTCCGTCGCCACGTCCACATCCATGATCTGGCTGTTGGCGGCCGAGAGGTTGTTGTTCAGCGTTTCGAGCTGGTTGCTGTAGTCGGTCAGCGTCTCCTCGTTGGTGCCGAGGGTGGCCCGATCCGACGCCAGTTGCGTCACGGCCGCCTGCACGGCGGTCAACGCGGACACGGCCCCCGTGGTGGTGGCAATCGAGGCGCTGGCCAGGTGCGAATAGACCGAAGCCCCCAGATTAACCCCGGCATTGGTGAAGGTGCCACCGCTGCTGTCGGTCGTCACGGCGAGGGAGTCGCCGTTAAACAGACTGACCCCGTTGAAGCTCTGCGTGGCCACGTTGTTGACATAACTGGCCAGCGTCGTGAACTCCTGTTGATACAGTTGGCGGTCGCTGTTCGATTTGGTTACGTCCTGCGCTTGCACGGACAATTCGCTCATCCGATCCAGGGCGCTGTTGACCTGCTGCAGGTAACCGTCCTGGGTCTGGTTGAACGAAATGGCGTTGCCGACGTTGTCCGACGCCGCCGAATTGTCCCCCATTTGTTCCGTCAGGTTCATCGACACCGCCAACCCGGCGCTGTCATCCGACGGTGAATTTACTTTGGAACCGGACGACAACTCTTCAAGCGATTTACTGAGCATGCTGCTGGATTTTTCCAACAGCGAAGAGGTCTGTTCGGCCGATACGTTCGTGTTTATTACTAATCCCATACTAACGACTCCTTCCATGAGTCACCCCTTGCGGGGAGTTTTCTGTGACACGGCATCCCTGCCATGGGTGAACCGGTTTAAGGGTGGTTCACCATTGGTTTGTCCCTATCAGCCTTGGTGGCGGCTGACGGCCAGTTTCGACAGGACTCTTATCGGAGCGGGTGGAAAAAACTTGAGCCGCCGTGTGCGAAACAGTATAGCAGCGTGATTCCGCCCCCGGGATTCAGACCCGGGGCCGGGAGCCCGGGGCCGGTCGGCCACCGTTTAAAAGGGGGGCCGGTTTTGGGGGCGGGACCGGCCGGCGGCCCGTTCCGAGGCGGGACCGCGCCCCCCCCGGTATTCTTCGCTTCAGTAATTTGGGATTTCACCGATAGCATAACGGGAACAGGCATGGAATGGATGAAGATCGGGAAAATGAAACTGATTTTCCGCGTGGCGGCACGCTTTCGGGCCGCCGGGCGGATGGTCCGCCGAATGCCTCAGAAATGACGGCCAACCGTATTTAACCATGAATCATCAGGAACGACTTGCTAAATTAATCTCCTCGCTCGACCGCGAAGTCGGTCTGGCCCAGGCCGGCTCGAGCCAGGGCCAGTTTCCGATTCTCGATCTGCTGGGCAACCTGCGGGACGAGTTTGCCGGCCAGCCGGAGACGGGCGAGCGTCACGCCATGTGCGCCGCCGCCTGGGAGCGGGTGGTTAAAATCGTCGAGTCGGGGAATCCCTTCGGGCTGGAGGACATGGTTTGGTTGAACGACTTTCTCACCCAGCTTCGGACCCCGGCGGCGGTCCCCGCCCCCGCACCCACCCCCCCCACCGCCGACCCGGTCACTCCGCCGACGGCCCTTGAACCAGTCGTGGTTGCGGCTCCGGTCGTGGCGGTCGTGGAAGAGACTTTGAATCTGGACATTGCCGGGGATGGTGATTTGCTCCGGGAATTCATCACGGAATCCCGGGAACATCTCGACAATATTGAACAGGGAGTGTTGGTGCTGGAAAATCAACCGGCGGACGCCGAAACCCTGAATACGATTTTTCGCGCGTTCCACACGTTCAAAGGCGGGGCCGGCTTTCTCAACCTCATCCCCATCAACCGGCTGGCGCATGTGCTGGAATCGCTGCTGGATCTGGCCCGTCAGGGACGGCTGGCCATGGATGCCCCGGTGATTGAATTAATTTTGCGCGGCCGGGATGTGCTGAAACAATTTCTGGATGAAATCGAAGGCCAGATCAACGCCCTCCGGCCCGTGGCGCCGATTTGCATCGCCACGGCCCCCCTCAAGGCGGAAGCCCAGCGGATGATTGACATCGTACTGGCCGGCGGGGTGCCGACCGCCGCCCCCACCGCCGCCCCCACTGCCGCCACCCCGGTGGCCGCCCCGGCATCCGCTCCGACGGCCCCCGAGGCCAACCCCGAACCGACGGTGGCGAATGCCAGCCCCCTGTCCGTGCTGCCGGAGCCCAGCGCGGAACCGGCGACCGCCGCGCAGGTGGCCACGCCGGCCGCCGGTAACACGGGCGAAACGGCGGACGACGCCCGGACCTCCGGGGCGCACGCCATGGTGAAGGTGGACACGGGCAAGCTGGACGGCCTGTTGGATTTAGTGGGCGAGATGGTGATTGCGCAATCCCTGGTCGGGCAGAACTTAAGCCAGTTGGCCGGGGTGGACCCCCAATTGGCGCGGAACACGGCGCAATTAAGCCGCATCACCAAGGAGCTCCAACGCGTGAGCATGTCCCTGCGGATGGTGCCCATCCGGGGGGTGTTTCACAAGATGGCCCGCGTCACGCGGGATCTGGGCGTGCGGCAAAACAAGAAAGTCCGCTACCTGACCAGCGGCGATGACACGGAACTGGATCGGGGCGTCGTGGAAGAGTTGAATGATCCGTTGTTGCACATGATCCGCAACTCGATGGATCACGGCATCGAGACGGCGGAAAAGCGCCTGGCCACCGGCAAGCCGGCCCTGGGCACGCTGCAATTGCGCGCCTATCATCAAGGCGGCAACATCGTGGTGGAAATTGAGGATGACGGCGCCGGCTTGAACCGTGATCGCATCTTGAAAAAAGCCATCGAGCGGGGGGTGGCCACACCCAATCAAAGCCTCACGGACGAGGAAGTTTTCAGCTTCATTTTTGCGGCGGGCTTTTCCACGGCCGAAAAAGTCACCGACCTTTCCGGTCGCGGCGTCGGGCTGGATGTGGTGCGCCGGAATATCGAACGCTTGCGCGGGCGGGTGGACATTTCCTCGCGGCTGGGACAGGGCACCTTGTTCAAGATCACGCTGCCCCTCACGCTCGCCATCATTGACGGACTGATCGTCAAAGTCGGTGAGGAACGTTACATCATCCCCACCCTCTCGGTGCGCGAATCCTTCCGGCCCCGGGCCGACATGATTTCCCGGGTGCAGGGCCGGGGCGAGGTCGTGAATGTCCGCGGCCGCCTGATCCCTTTGCTGCAACTGCATGAATTATTCCGGGTCAAACCGAAATCCACCGATCCCACCGAAGGCATCATCGTGGTGGTGGAATCCGGGGCCAGCCTGCGCTGCCTGCGGGTGGACAGTTTGCTCCACAAGCAGGAAGTGGTCATCAAAAACATCAATGACATGATGATTCACAAAAACCCGGTGCTGGCCGGGGCGGCGATTCTGGGCGACGGCCAGGTGGGCTTGATCTTGGATGTCAACGCGCTGGTGCATCCGGAACACCGGTCGTTTTCGCAGGCGGCGTGACCGGGAGCGGTGCCTCCCGTCGCGGTGCGACCGGATGAGGATCAGGGCGGGGCGTGGGAATAGTCATATGCCTGCCTCGGTGGGGTTGGCTCACAATGAAATGCGCTTTGAGCCCGTTGTTTACTTTTTTTGGAAATTGGAAAATTAGGCGAGGATCAGGGGGTCACCCTGCATTCTCAAAATACGGCCGCCGCCGATCGCGGCGGCGATCCAGTTCACTCGCGTAGCGCCGCCCCAGGGTGGTGGCGTTGGCTTTCATCCAGGCCGTCAGCGGCGTTTTGCCGGTTGCGGGGGTGGGGACATACAGCAGTTCGGCCATCAGCCTGGCGATTTCCTCGCGCGTGATAAAGATGTCCCGCATCCACCAACCGAGCACCTTCCCCAGCCAGGCCCCCAGACCCGGCGGCACATCATGGTCAGACGTCGCTCCGCGAGGGCCAAACCCGAGGCGGAAAACTCATGCTGGTATCGGCTGGTTTAACCTTGTTTCCGGGGAATTTAGCCTGGTTTCAACCTGGTTTCAACCTGGTTTGGCTGGTTCCGGCGAGGGGCGGCACGGTGGCTGGCCGGAGTTCCCCGGTGAGCCGGGCGGATGGGACTGCCAGCAAACTCCCGGTCCAGCCTTGCCTGCACGGCCGGGAGGGCGTTCAGCCATTCGAGCCGGGGTTCCCCGGTTTCCCCCGCCTCAAGTCGTTGGTTCAATGACTCCCCCGGGCCGGCGGGGAGTCGTCCATTTTTGCCGCGATAGTGATTCATCATCTTGCCCCCTATAATACGCATCTATTTGCTTAATGCAAATATTAAACTGGCACTATATTGCTCATTGCTGCACCGCGCCTGAAATCCCGCCGGAGGGACACAATCACGGACTTTGGATGGTTGAAGTTTGAAATTTGAAGTTTTCCTCCCGCCTCCCGTGTGTTTAGCTGTCTGGCCAACATGCCGTCGTTCACCGATGAATTAAACACGAGACTCGCGGCGCTGCGGGAACAGGGGTTGTTCCGCGAATTGCGCCGGGTGGATTCGCCGCCGGGCACGCGGCTGGAAATCGCCGGGCAAACCCTGCTCAATTTTTCCGCCAATGATTACCTGGGGTTGGCCGGTCACCCGGCCCTGCGCGAAGCCGCGCTCCGGGCGGTGGACCGCTTCGGCGCCGGGAGCGGGGCCTCGCGGTTGATCTGCGGTTCGCTGGCCCCGTTTCATGAACTCGAGGCGGCGCTGGCGGATTTCAAACAAACGGAGGCCGCCCTCACTTTTGCCACCGGTTACGCCGCCGCCACCGGCGCGGTGTGCGCCCTGCTCGGCAGGGGGGACATTGTGATTCTGGACAAACTCGTCCACGCCTGCATCGTGGATGCCGCCCGCCTGAGCGGCGCGACGCTGCGGGTCTTCGCCCATAATGATCTGACGGAGTTGGCAGACCGGCTCCAATGGGCGGACGCCCAACGCACGGCCGCCACGGCGGACAAACCCCAAATCCTGATCGTCACGGAATCCATTTTCTCCATGGACGGCGACGCCGCCCCGCTTCGCGAGATCGTCGCGCTCAAGGAGCAATACGGCGCCTGGCTGATGGTGGATGAGGCGCACGGCACCGGCCTTTACGGCGCGCATCAACGCGGGCTGGCGGAGGCGCTGGACGTGAGCGGGCGGATTGAAATTCAGATGGGCACGCTGGGCAAGGCGCTGGGCGCCGGCGGCGGGTTTATCTGCGGGTCGCGGGCGTTGGTGGATTATTTGGTGAACCGCGCCCGGAGTTTCATTTTTTCCACCGCGCCCGTGCCGGCCGCCGCCGCCGCCGCCACGGCGGCCATCCAACTGGTGCAGACCCCCGAAGGCAAAACCCGCCTGGATAATCTCTGGCGACGGGTCGCCCAATTAACCGCCGGCCGAGCCGGGACCCCTCCCGGCGGAAGCATCCCCAGCGCCATTATACCGTATATGATTGGGGATGAAGGCGCGGCGGTGACGGCCGCGCAGCGGTTGCGGGAACAGGGCCTGTTCATTCCGGCCATTCGTTATCCCACCGTGGCGCGCGGACAGGCGCGGTTGCGGATCACGCTCTCGGCCAATCATACGGCTTCGGAGGTCGCCGAACTGCTCGCGGCGCTGGCCCTTTTAAAATGAACCCCTTCGCCCAACTCGATCATCGCTACCTCTGGCATCCCTTCACCCAGATGCGCGACTGGCTGCGCACGGAACCCATCGTCATCAGTTCCGGCCAAGGGGCCTGGCTGCAAGACGCGCAGGGCCGAAAATATTTGGACGCCAATTCCTCAATCTGGACCAACCTCCACGGGCACCGGCATCCGCGCCTCAACGCCGCCCTGCAACGGCAGTTAAAACGCATCGCCCACAGTTCGGCGCTGGGCTTTGCCAATGAACCGTCCGGAGTGCTGGCGGAAAAACTCGTGGCGGCGGCCCAGGTCGTCCCCCGCCGGCCCCCGACCCCGCCCCGCCCCCTTCATCCCAAGGATAAACTGGCCAAAGTCTTTTTCAGCGACAACGGTTCCACCGCCTTGGAAGTGGCCCTCAAGCTGGCGTATGAGTACACGCGCCGCACCCGCGGCCCCAAGTCCCGACCGAAATTCCTGTCCCTCGACGGAGCCTACCATGGCGACACCGTGGGCGCGGTCTCGGTGGGCCACATTGATTTGTTCCACAAAAGTTTTGCCGGGCTGCTGTTCAAGACGGACCGGGTGATGGCCCCGTATTGTTATCGCTGTCCGTTCAACCGCGCCCAACCCGAGCGGGACGACGCCCGCAAATACCGCCAATGCCATTGGGAATGCACGGGACTGGTCGCGAAAAAGTTGGCCGCGCAAAAACGCCGGGGCCAGCCCTACGCCGCCTTTGTCTATGAACCCTTGATGCAGGGCGCGGCCGGGATGATTCCCCAGCCCAGCGGCTGGCTGCAACAAGTGACGGACCTCGCCCGCGCCCATGGCGCCTTGTTGATTGCCGATGAAGTGATGACGGGTTTTGGCCGGACGGGACTCACCTGCCACCTGACCGATGAGGCGGCCGCCGCCGCCGTGCGCGAGCCAACGAAGGCCAAATTATTCGCCTCCACGCGCACCGGCATCTCGCCGGATTTCCTCTGCCTGGCCAAGGGCCTCACCGGCGGCTATCTGCCCATGGCCGCGACCCTGACGACCGAACGGGTGTTTGACGCCTTCCTCGGCAAATACGAGGAGTTCAAATCCTTTTTCCACGGCCACACCTACACCGCCAACCAACTGGGGGCCGCCGCCGGGCTGGCCAGCCTCGAACTGCTGCAAAGCGCCGCCTCCGTGAAAGCCCGCGCCCGACTGCAACAAACGCTGCAAACCGAATTGACGTCGCTGTGGTCGCGGCCGCACGTCGGCGACATCCGGCAGGTGGGGTTGGTGGCGGGGATTGAGCTGGTGAAAAACTGGCGGACGCGCGAACCGTATGCGTTGCGGGAGCGCGCCGGCATCCGCGTCTGCGAAGCCATGGCCCGGCGCGGCGTCCTGACGCGTCCGGTGGGCAACGTGATTGTGCTGATGCCGCCGTATTGCACCACGCCCAAGGAAGCCGCCCGCATGGTGGCGGTGCTGCATGAGGCGGTGGAGGAGGTTTTGGGATGAAATTCAATTGGCGTTGGCCACCCAAATATCAAGACCGCATTTACCGATGGCTCATAATAAGCAGTATTATCTTTTCCATTGCTGCCTGCTGCTTTCCGACCGAAGACCGCTTTACGATGACGATCGGCGGACACCAAAGTAATATCACACGCCAAGACCATCCGTTGATTTATTGGGGCACGGAATCGGCATTCATATTCCTCGCGGTCTCGCTTTATGCCGCCGGCTGTTATCGAGCGCGAAAGAAGTAATATAAACTTTGATGGCGCAATTTACGGCTTATCCTGCTGGGCCGCCGGCGCCGACCGAATCAGCAGGGTCAGCGCCCCGCCCACCAACAGCAGCACCCCGGCCGAGATGAACGAGGACGCGTAGTTGCCATGGCCGGCGGCATCCTTGCTCGCCGCAAACAACATGGCCTGCAACCGGCTCAGGGCGAATCCGCCCACGCCCCAGGCCGTGAACAGCACGCCGTAGTTCATGCCAAAATTCTTCAGGCCCCACAGATCCTTGGTGAAGGAGGGGAACAGGGACAGGTTCGCACCGTAGTTGAAGCCAATGAAGGTGGCCAGCAACACGATGATGAATTTCGCCCCCTCGGCCGTGGCGGTCACCGGTATGGCGATGAACATCAGCGCCGCCTGCACCAGCAGGACGAGCATCAATGTCCAGCGGCGGCCGATGCGGTCCGAAAGCAGGCCGGCCAAAATGCGCCCGGCCGCGTTCCCCATCGCCATCACCGCCACGGCGATAAACGCCTGGTCGCCCATGGTTTTCTTCGCCATGCCGCTGACGCTGCTGATCACCATCAAACCCGCGCCCGCGCCGATGAAATAAATCAGCCACAACAACCAGAAGCCCGGCTGGCGCACAATCTGTCCCGGCGTGAAATCCACCGGCGGGGGCGCCGCCGACCGGCTGTTCACCGCCTTGATGCGGGCCAGTTCCTCCGGCGGCGGGTTCACCAACAACTGCGCCAGCCCGCACACGATCACCGTGAAGGCCCCGCTAAAAATGAGCATGGATTTGAGTACGCCGTAATGGCGCAACAAATAGTCCAAGGTGGGCGCCAGATAGACCGGCGCGAGGCCGAAACCCGCCACCACCAATCCGGCAATCAATCCGGTGCGGGCGGCGGGGAACCACTTCAGCGCAGGCGGCGTGGCCGAGGCATAACCAAACCCGATGCCCACGCCCACCAGCACGCCAAAACCCAGCAACCAAGTGCCGTAGTTGTTCGTGGTGGAAACCAACAACAGGCCCAACCCCATCAACAGGCCGCCGATGGAGGCCGTCAGCCGGGGGCCCAGGCGGTCCTGGCAGCGTCCCGCCAGAATCATGGTGAAGGCAAACACCAGGCAGCACAGCGCATAAGGATCATTCAGTTGCGCCCCTTTCCAGCCAAATTCCTTTTCAATGGCCACCTTGAACTGGCTCCAAGTGTAAAGCATGCCCAGCGCGAGATTGATGCCCAAGCCGGCACCGGTGACGGTCCAGCCGCGGTTGGTGGGGAGGTTTTCGGAGGCCATATTTTTGGTGGCAATGGTTTAGTTTGGCCGAGATTAAACCGCCCGTCGTGATTAGACAATCTTTTTCCGATTATTTATGTCACTTTTCCAATCCCAAGCGCGGGGGGGCGGCTGAAAGCGGTGGCAAGGGCGAGAGAGTGGGAGGGGAAGGTTCAAATTTCAAAACATCAAGTCCGACCAAGTCCACTACCGGTGGGAAGTGGATACATCCGCCCTCATCCCGGCCTGCTCCGGGAAAGAACGTCCGAATACCTTTGCGCATTGCGCCCATGAACCATTGAGGGCGCGCCTTTGGAGTGCGGCGGCAAGACGCCGCTTTTGGACGAGGCGACCTGTCGCCTCGTCCAAAAGCGCGGACATGTCCGCGCACTCCAAAAGCGGTGGCCAGCCCGACCAGGGCGGGGGGGTGGAATGCCGGCCCCCCCGCGGAGTCCGGGTTCAAGGCACCTGCAGGAGGTAGAATTGCCGGGGAGCGCCCGGGGTGAAAGGGTTGGTGACGTTGAAATTCCCGCCGGCGTCGAACTGATTGGTCAACGCCCGCGTCCAATTGGCCAACGGGGTGGCCAGGTTGGTGGTGGTCAAGACATAATAGCTGCCGCCGGCCCCGCCGCCGGAACCGCTGAGCACCAGGCCGTTCGCCGTCGCCCGCACCGCACCGAACTGCGGTTGGGAAACCATGACGGTCACCCCGCCGGCCACCGAGGTGTTCACCGTATAACTGTAACCCGCCGGGGCCGTGCCGACCGCCAGCGTACCCACGCTTAAAGCCCCGCCGTAAGTGAACAGCGTATAAGTGCCGGGACCAAACCCGGCCGCCGCCGTGAAATTAAGGGTGCCGCCCAGCGTCAGGTCGCCCGCAACCGCGACCTGCGGGCTATTGGTACCCAGCGGGAATTCCAATGTGCTGCCATCGTTCAGGCTCAGGTCATTGGTGATGGTCAGGGCGCCGAAGCCATTGCTGCCCGGGTCCAGCGCCGCCCCGGCCGCGAGGGACACCACGCCGCCGATGAGGCCGTTGCCCCCGAGCGCGGCCCCGCTGTTAACGGTGACCGTGCCGGAACCGGTGCCGCTGCCCGCCGGGTTGTTGACCAGCAGCGTCCCGCCATTGACCGTGGTGTTGCCCGAGAAGGTGTTGTTGCCTGTCAACGTCAGACTGCCCGGACCATTGAAAACCAGGGCCGTGGGCGACGCCCCATCCGAAATGACCCCGTTAAAGACGCTGTTCGTATTGACCCCGCCGACCACGTAGGTCGTCTGATTGGCCGGGGCGGTGGAGGCCCCCGCCAGGGCGGTGGCGGGACCGCCGAACAACGCGCCGAAGGAGACGGTCGCGCCCCCGTATTTGCTGTTGATCCCGCCGTTGACCCCGAAATTCCACACGGCGGCGGCGCTGCCAAAAGCCGTGGTGTTCAACTCGCGCAGCCAGTTGCCGGTCGGGAAGTTGATCGTGCCGCTGAAGCCGCTCCAATCGCCGCTGGGCGAGAAGGTGCCGCCGCCCTCCATAGCCAACGTCAGCCAGCCCGAACCCTGGAGGTTAAAGCTGGCATACGGTTGACCGTAGGTTTCCAGCGTGTTCGTGCCGACCGACGTAAGGGTCGTTCCGGTGCCCACGTTATTCAGGAACAACGTGCCCCCGTTGAGCGTGATCGGACCCGAACCGCCGGCAAAGAAATTCGTCACCAATTGCAGCGTTCCACCGTTCACAAAGGTGCCGCCGGTATAGCTGTTGCTGGAATTCAGGGTCAGCGAGCCCGGGCCGTCCTTGATCAGACTGGCGATGCCGCCCAGCACCCCGCCGCCTATCGTATAGGCGGTCTGGGAGTTGGAAATCACGATTGCCGCCGGTTGGACCACGCCCACAATGGTGATGTTCCCGTTGGTGGCGGTGTCATCCAGGCGCACTTGATCCAGATTGTAGAACTCATCGGCCGCCGCCCCGTTCAACCAGTTGATGGTCGTGGCCACGTCCCAATTGCCGCCATTGGTCCCCTGCCAAACCAGGGAAGCAGCCGTGCCGGTGACGACCAACTGCACGCCGGAGGCGGTGTTTTGCAGGGCGAAGGCCTGCCGCGTATTGGACGGTAAATCGGTGGCGAGACTCCCGCCGGCGTTGTTATTCGCCGCGCCGTCAATCAAGTCATAAGTCCCCGCGCCCAGGGCAAAGTTGACAAGATTGAAATTGTAAGTCTGCACCCCGTTCTCATTGAGTGAACCGCCCGGGAGCAAAATCTCGTCGTTGGTACCGGTCGGCGAACTGGACAGGTCAAAATCCAACACCGACGTGTTCAAAGTCAGACTGTTGCTCACCGTAAGGGTGCCGAAGCCGCCGCCGCCCAGGTCGGGTTCCAGGATGCCGCCATTTTGCAGGGTCACGCCGCCGCCCAAAATGCCGGTGCCCGCGAGGATGGCCCCGCTGGCCACCGTCACCGGGCTGCTGCTGAAACCGCCCGTCACCGCCAGGATGCCGGCGCTCACCGTGGTGGTGCCCGTGTGCGTGCTGTTACCACTCAGGGTCAGCGTGCCGGTGCCGGTCTTCAACACGTTCACCGAGGTCTGGAACTGCCCCGCAAAGGTGGTGCTCTGGTTGAGCGCGCCGATGCTGAGGGTGGGCGCGCCGGCGTATTGATCATAGAACGCCGCATTGGGATTCGTGCCGGACAACGCGCCGAAGGTGTACGTGTTGCCGCCGGAATTATCGTGGAACCCCAGGGTCACGGGCGCGTTTATAGTGGTCAACGCCTCGGCCAATCCGGAAAAGGCCCCGCCATTGGCGACCAGCAGCAACCCGCCGCCGCCCAGCAGGTTCACGGTGCCGGTGAAAGCGCCGAAATTGCCCTTGATTTCGTCCGTCGCCCCCGTGCTTTGCACGTTGAGGTTGAGGGTGCCCGCACCGGTCAGACTGCCGGACAGATCAATGTCGTCGCCCAAGTCAATCGTGGCCGTGTCCCCGGCCGGCACCACCAGCGCATTGGCCAGGTTCAGATAATCACCCGCCGCATAATTGTTTACCACGGTGCCATTCTGGAGGGTCAGGGCGCCGCCGCCGAGGGAACTGCCGTCATTGAACTGGATCGTGCCGCCGTTCAAATTCTCCGCCCCGCTCAGGTTGTTGGCGTTGTTCACCGTCAGGGTGCCCGTGCCGGATTTGGTCAGGCCGCCCGCGCCGCTGATGGAGCCACTGCCGCCCAGGGTGTAATTTTGCGTGGCATTAACGGTCATCCCCCCGGGCGCGACCAGGCCGGTGAGGTTGATGGCCGGGCTGGCCGAGCCGGTGTCGTCGAAGGTCACATTGTCGCTGGCATTAAACGGGATCAGGTTGTTGCCATTGAACCAGTCGGCGGTGTTGGTGGTGTCCCAGGTGTTGTTAACACCATCGCCGCGCCACACCAGGTTCTTGGGGATGTAGGTGATGGAAACCAGCAGGCCCATGGTGTTGGTCATGGTGGTGCCATCCGGGTCCGCCACGGCGAAGTTGAACCCCGCCAAACCGGTGAACCCGCGGTTCGGGTTGAAAAAGGCATAGTGGCTGTTGGTGATCGTGACCGTGCCGTTGTTTGCGCCGAACAGGGTGTAAACCCCGCCGTTGGTGAAGCCGAGCGTGTACGGCCACAGGTCAATCACCGTGGCATTAGTTTGCACCAAGGCGTGCGGCGCGGCCAGCCAGTTGATGTAATCTTCGATGTAAGTGTAACCATCCGGCGCGGTCGCCATGGCCTGATTGGTATACAGGTTGAGGCCAACGGCATTTTTCCAAATGTCGGGAATCCCGTCGCCATCCGTCTCCACGAGCGGCGTGCCGCCGTCAATGGCGCCATAACCGCCGTTGCCCAACCCGGTGTTGCCCGGGCTGGTGATCAAATGGCCGGACGCGCCGAGGGACATCACCTGGCCGATGACGAGCGCATCCAGTTGATCGGACGGGAAGGCGCCCGCGTTGGAAACATCAATCCGATAGGCATCCGTGGCGGAGACCGTCGGAATGGCCGTGGTGATGGCGGACCACGGCGTGGCCGAAACCGTGTCGCTGCCGGGCGCGGTCGGTCCCCCGTTCAAGGTGCCGTTGCGGCTGCTGTCCAGCAGATTGCCCACCGCATAAACCGTCTGGCCGCCATCAAACTGGAAGAAGTCGTCGTTGGGGGACGAGGAGGACGGCCCGGTGATGAAATAATTATTGACGATGTCGTGGCTGAAATGCCCGGCGGTGTCCGCCGTCGTGTAACCGGCCTGATAATCATAGATTACATTGTTGACATACACCGTGCTGGCCTTGGCCAGGGGCTGGCGGTTGTGCGCATTGACCCAGAGGTTCCCGATGTAGGAGGCATTGGCCCCCTGGACGTGCGCGCCGAACTGCTGGTTGATGGGATCGGCGATGATGCAGTTTTGCACGGTGAAATTGTAGGTGCCCACCGCGTCCACACTGTCCCACTGGCCAAACTCGACGGAGGTATGGTCGAAAATCATGGTGTTGGCCTGGCCGCCACTGGAACCAATGTTGATGCCGCTCTGGGTGGTGCCGCTGCCGCCCTGCCGCACGCGCAGGTGCCGGCAGATGATGTTGTTTTGATTGTAGAACGAAAGTTCCGCCCCCATCAAACCGATGCCGCCGCCGGGCGCCGTCTGCCCGGCAATGGTCAGATTGCTGGCGGCGGACACGGGCGAGCCCAGGCTGATGTAACCGCCGACATCGAAGACGACAATGCGGTTGCCCTGGCTGACCGCCGCGCGAAACGTGCCGGCGCTGCCGTCATCGGCCAGCGAGGTGACATGATACACCGTGCCGCCGCGCCCGCCGGTGGCGGTGGCCCCGAAACCCAGCGCGCCCGGAAAGGCCATCACCGGCGGATAAACAATCGGGTTGGTGAAAGTTCCCGTGGCCACCACCAGATAAAGCTCGCCATTGGTGATGAGCAACGCGGGCGCCGTGTTGGTGACGAGACTATTGCCGGCCATGGTGATGGCCGCGGGCGCGGTGCCGGCGATGAATCCCGTGCCATTCGCGTTGGTCGAGATTAATTTGTAAGTTCCCAAGGTCAGGGCCGCGCCGGTGTTGGTAATCTGAAAGGCGGTGCTGGCGGCCAGCGTCAAGGTGCCGTTGGCAATCGTCAACGCCGGACTGCCGTTTGAGTAGTTGAGCGACACCGCTCCCGAGCCGGTGTTCACACTGCCATTGATCTGCCCGGGCGAGGTGCTGTTGCCCAGCGCCTGCGTGGAAGTCAGGGTAAACCCGCCGAGGGCGGTAACATCGAATATTCCGGCGCTGCCAATGACGATGTGCCGGCTGTCCGCAATCGAACCGGCACCGCCCAGCACCAGGGTGCCATTGGTCACCGTGGTGTTGCCGTTATAGGTGTTCGCGCCGGTCAACGTCAGCGTGCCGGGACCGTTCACCGTCAAACCGCCATCCACGACCCCGCTGCCATGGACGATCGCGGCGGCAATGGTGATGCCATAACCATTGGGATTAATCACCGCCCCACCGGGGTTCGCCTCGGCGGTCAACCCGGCCAGGGCGGGCAGGAAGGCGGAGCCGCCGGGATCATTGGCGTTGGCGGCCAGCACCCCGCCGTTGAAATTAATTTGGGACTGATGCGTGCCCGCGACGCCATCCGACGCGATGAAGTTGCCCACCGTGGTGGTGCCCCCGTTCAGATTGAATTCCGTGGTTTGAGCGGTGCCGCCGATGTTGTCGTTCAAATTCACCGTGCCCGCCACGGTCAACGAGCCGTTGCCCGCCACGGTGACGGAAGTCTGGTTGGCCAGCCGCGAACCGTCGCCGAAACTCAGGGCGGCCCCGCTCAAACTGGCATTGTTTTGCACGGTCAATGAACTGACCGACGGGTAGCCCGCGCCACCGTCGTATAGCACCTGAATCACGCCCCCAACCGAAATCACCGCCGAGTCCGCCACGATGAGATTGGCCGGACCGGCGACCCCGCTGATGTCCAGATTACCGCCGCTCGTCAGGTTGCCAACGCCGCCCAAGGTCAGCGTCCCGCTGTTGAGGGTGGTGGTTCCCGTATAGTTCGCCCCGCCTTTGGGACCGGAGCCAATGGTTTGCGCCCCCGTTCCCGTCATGACCAGCGAACCGCTCCCGGACACCGTGCCCGCATAGACGGCGCTGCCATTGTTGCCCAGGATCAAGGTCACCGGCGCGCCCGCCGCATTGGTCAGTACGAGATTATTATTGGTGCCGGTCAAGGCGGCCAGGGTGGCCACCGTGAGGTTGCTGAAGGTCAGGGTGCCGCTGGTGTAATTCAAGGTGCTGGCCTGCAACGCCAGCGGGTTATCCAGATCCAGTGTGGCATTGGTGGCGATGACCGTCGTGCCATTGAAAGTGTTCGTGCCCCCCAACACCACGGTACCGGGATTGGCCACCAGACTGCCAATCGTCAGATTATTCGCGCCGGTGTTGCCCGCCGAGGCGAGTACGCCGTCCAGTTCGAAAGTCTGGCCGCCGGCCGCATCAATGAAGGCGGTGCCCGGGATGCCGCCCGAGGCCGGCCCGATGCCCAGGTTATTGGTGATGGCAAACGTGCCATTACCCAGCAGATCGCCCCCATTAAGAATAATGGCGGGGGAAATAATATTGGCGGCGGAGGAAATACTCAGCGCGCCGAGGTTGATCGTGGTGTTGCCGGAATAACTATTATTGGCCGTGAGCGCCAGGGTGCCATTGCCGGTCTTGGTCAAACCACCGCCGCCACTCATGTTGCCGCTCCAGGTGAGATTCTGGCCGTTGTTGTCAATGGTGGCGGTCACGGTCTGGCCAACGATCAAATTATTACCCAGAGTCAGGCCCGGGGCTCCCGCCTGAAGGGTGCCGCCACCCGTGACACTCACATCGCCCGCGCCCAGCGCGCCGGCGTTGCCCACCTGCAACACCCCGCCACCGCTCAAGATCGTACCCGGACTGCCGGCGGCCGGCCCATAACTGTTCGCCCCCGAAAGCACCGTGGTGCCCGCCCCATTCACCGTCAACGTCCGAACCCCGCCGGAACCATTGGAAATGACGCCCGCAATGGCCAGCGAGTCGCCGCCGCCCACGGTGACCTGGGCGTTATCATTGAGGGACACCACGGTTTGAATCGCGTTGGCGGTGCCGGCGCTGACAATCACCTCCGCGCCAGAACCATTGTTATTCAACGTCAACGCATTGCCGGCATTCGCGATCACAAAGGAGTTCGCGTTGGTGAACGCCAATGCGCCCACCGTTTCGCCGGCATCCAGCGTGACCGTTTGCAACCCGGTGCCGTTGCCCAGCGTGGCGGTGTCGCCGATTGCATGCGGCACGTTGGGATTGCTGCTCCAATTCGCCGCCACCGACCAGTTGCCGCTGACATTATTGGTCCAAGTCGCCTGGATGCCGGGCGCCGTCACCACCAGCGACACCGTGTTGCCCGACGTGACCATCGCGGACACGGCGCCAATCAACACCCCGGCCCCGGTAAAGACGGGCGGATTCGTGTTAAAGAAACCGGTGATCCCACCGGCGGCGGTGAGCAACGGGAAGGTGCCCGTGCCCAGCGGCAGGGCACCGGGCACATAGACCGTCACGGAATTGCTATTCAAGCTGACGGAGCCGGCGATCGTGAGGGGCGAACCTGCGGTGAAATAACCTTGCGCCCCGGCTTGCCAGGTGACACTGCCGGCGATCGCGCCCGTGCCCCCCAGGGTTCCGCCGCCGGTCACCGTGACGTTGCCCGAACCGGTGCCGCTGCCGCCGGCGTTGTTCACTTTCAAGACGGCGCCATTGCTGATGATCGTGCCGCCGGCATAGGTGTTCGCCCCCTGCAACGTCAAAGTGCCCGGCGCGGCGGTGCTCGCCACCGTCAAGGTGCCGGCGCCGCCGTTGCCAATCGGGTTCGCATAAGCAACCGCGTTCCCATTGACATCAATGGTGGCATTGCCCGCCAGCGTCACCGGCGGGCCCGAAATATCCACGACGGCGTTATACAGAGTGTTGGAGTATTGCAACGTGCCGTTGTTGAAGGTTACCGGGCCTTGATTGGCCCCGCCCAACTGCCATTGGCTGTTGATGTTCAAAGTGGCTCCCCCCAGGATGGCGACCCCGCCATAAAAATAATTCCCCGTGGAATAGTTCAATTTCACCGTGCCCGTGCCATACAAGGCCGGATTCGGCGTGCTTCCGCCCGTGCCCGGAACCAAGCCCGGCACCGATCCGTTCGCCACCGAGGCCGGGATGCCGATCACCAGCGGACCGGTACCGGCCGCGCTGCCGATCTGGCCGTCAATGGTCAGGGTGTTGCCCGCCGTCGCGGCGAGGCCCCCGCCATTCCCCAGCAGCGTGATCGGGCGGGGGTTGGCCCCGGAATTGTCCAGGGCGAAAGTCGCCCCGCCCAGCAGCGTTCCGCCATTGAGGTTGACCGTGGTTCCCACCGTGAGATTTCCCAAGTTGCCGTCCGCGGTGATTTCCGTCACCCCGCCGTTGAGGTAATTCCCGGCGGAATAAGCGGAGGATCCCGCCGCCCCGCTGTTGACGGCCAAAACCACCGTGCCAGGGCCGCCCTGGGCATAGGCGGTAAGGATGGAGCTGTAATTGACCACCGAACCGTTGGTGAAGATCAACTCGCCGCCCGGGTTGTTTTGATAGATCACCAGGGCGTCGGGCCCGGACCCGCTGGTCACATTATTGCCTTTCAGCCAATGCGTATTCAGATTGAAGGTGATGTTATTGGCCGCCACGTTGGGCGTGATCAAAATTCCGCCAACCGTGTAATTTGCGGAACCGGCCACCGTGCAGGTGGGACTTGTGGCGGTGTTAAATCGCAGGGTGTCGTTATAACCGCCGTTGTTCAGGGTGATACTGCCGGTGACGTCCAGATTGTTGTCGGCGTTGGCCGTGGTTCCCGCCGCCAGGGTGGTGTAAAAACCACTCACCTGATCACCGGCCAGAATGCTTTGCTCGCCCGAACCCGAGGTCACCACCGAGGCCCAATCATACTGTCCCACCGTGGCGATGGCCGAGCGCGCCGCCGGCCAGAGCAGCTTGTTTTGCAGTCCCAGGGTCGTGGTTTGGATCGTGCCCGTGGCCGGCACCAGGGTGGCTGAACCCCCGGTGGGATTGGAATCATAGGCCGGCCCGATGAATTCCGTCTGTGATCCCAGCGTTTGAGTGAACGCCCCGAGATTCAGGATCGGCAATGGATTGGCCAAATTCCCGCCATTCGGCCCGGCGGAAATCACGTTGAATCCCGGCTTGACCGTCACCCCGGAGCCGTTGTTGAAATTCTGCGTACTCGCATAGCCGGCATTACCGATGATTTGCAGGGTGCCCCCGCCCAGGGAAACCGGCGAGTAGCTGTCGAGCATGTCCGCATTCCCCGAAGCGCTGAAATTGGTAAAGTTCAAGGCCAGAACGCCTTCGTTGACGGTGACGGTGCCATAGGCACCGGCGGCATTAAGCCCCGTGGTGGCGTCCAACGCGCCGGCGATGGTCAGGGTGCCCGGGCCGGTTTTCGTCAGGGCGATGGTGGTCGCCGAGCCATTGGTCAGGTTGCCGTTGATCACCGTATTCCCCGAACCGTTGACCGCCAGCGTCTTCAGGCCGGCCGTGCCGCCCGCCGGACCGCCGTAAATATTGCCGGCCAGGGTCAGTGTTCCAGCGCTGTTGTTGGCCAGGGTGTAACTCTGCGCGGTCGCATCCGTGCCGAGCACCATCGCCGCATTGAACAGTTCGTTATTCGTGACGGAGGCATTCAGGGTGATCGCCCCCGAATTATTCAGCGTCAGCGTCTGGCTGTTGGCCGCGCCCGCCCCAATGGTGTAAGCCGCCGCGTTGCTGGTGTTGAAAAACAAATCCAGAATCGTCACGCCCGCTCCCAGGTTAATCGTGGTGTTGCCGTTCCCCGCGCCGCTGAACGTGGCCGCATCCCCGCTGCCGGGAACCGGGGCGGCGCTCCAATTGGCATCCGCCCAATTCGCATCGGTCGCCCCGGTCCAGAAACCGCTGGCGGCGGGCAGTGTTAACGCCCCCGCCAACCAGAACAGGCCGGTGATGGAGAAAAATTTATTTGTATTCATATATAAAATGGTTGAAATCCACCCGGCCATGTTCACCCAGATCGTTGTAGGTGAACAACCCCAACCGGGTGCCCCGGTAGTTGTGCCAGCCGAAGGTAAATCGGGTGCCAATCGGGGTGAAGGTCCGGCCATCCCGGCTGTAGGCGAAAACACAGCCGCCCTGGTCGTCAATCTCCGCGCGCACCCAGGCCAGGTTGTCGGGCAACAATTCCGGCCCCGGCGTGAGCACGCCATCCGCGTTGAAAACAATGTGCCGACGGCCGCCCTCTTGGACCACGCCAACCTGCGCATAGTTCCGCCAGAAGAACACCAGCCCGGCCATCTGACCGTCCGCCATGCCGGACGCATCCAGTTTGACTTCCACCGTGCCGCCGTCCGTCCCCAGAATGCGTTGCGTGAGGGTGTTGCCCGCCTTGAAAAAGTCGCCGGGCGCCAGCGGGGCAAACGCTTCGAGCCGCAGCCACCCGGGCCGCGCCGTCAGCGACCACTTTTCCGGCCGCGGCTGGTAATTCCACTCCCACTGCGGCCCCAACGCCGGCGAGCGGAAATCATCCGAGGATTGCAGCCCCTGAATCGGAACCCCGGACACGGGCTTTTTGGCCGTCCAAACGAGGCTGCCAACGCCGTTCGAATCGCTCACGCCGGGAACCGGCCATCCCTTTACCCACTGAACCGGGATTAAACTCGACGGCCGCCCGTCGTAGGTGCCGGTTTTATCCATGGGCCGGGGGGAGGCGGCATCGGCATCGCCCCGCCGGGCATGGACATATTCCGCGCCGTTTTCGCCGCGACCCTGGTGCGTGATAAACCACCAGTCCCCCCCCTCGGTTTGCACCAAACCACCCTGATTGGGCTGACGGTCGTAGCGCCCGGGGGCATCGGCCAGTATGCATTGCTTCTCCCAGGGTCCGTTGAGGCTTTTCGCCCGCATCATCACCCCCACGCGGACATTTTGTTTGCGGTGGAATTCATTATGGAAATAATAATACACGCCATTAATCTTGTATAGTTTATTGCCTTCGCTGGTGCTGAAGGGGTCCAAAACTCTGGCGCTGGCCGGATCAATGCTTTTGCCATCCGGCGTCATCTTGAAAAGGTGCGGCACCCATTTCCCCAGGGACTCCTTCGTATTTCCGGGATTGCTGAGAATCAAATAGGCCTGGCCGTCATCATCCCAAAACGGCGCCGGATCATCCCACCCCCGGCTGTCCCAAACGCGGGTCACGGGCGCCCACGGGCCGGCGGCGTTCGTGGCGGTGGTCATGAACACCCCTTCGTCCATGGTGGTCCAGAACACCCAGAACTTGCCGTCGTGATAACGAATCGTTCCGGCGTAGATCCCCCGGTTGTAGCGGTTCATGCGATCCCAGTTAAATTCCGGCCCCATCTGCGTCAGATCACTCACGCAATGACTGAGAAATTGCCAGTTCACCAAATCCTTCGAGTGCAGCACCGCCATGCCGGGCGAATACTGGAAGGTCGAAGTGATGAAGTAATAATCACCGCCCACCCGGATCACATCCGGGTCGGAAAAATCACCGGGCAGCACCGGATTCTTAAAGGTGCCATCGCCCTGATCCCCCCAGGCCCCCTGATTGCCCACATCCGCCGGCAGCCGCACCAGTGACACAGCCAAAGTGGCGCATAAGAGACAGGCCATCAACGCGGGTTTTCGCCCGCGCCTCAGCGTATCCGGCCTAGACCTCTTTTTCGCGCAACTCATGGCATGATCTTGGTAATTTCGGGCGTTGCTCCGGCAAATGTCATCCGGTCAAAACCGCCGGCCACCCGCTGTTCAAAATATCGTGTCATCATCAAAAAAATTCACCGCCTCTTAATTATAATTGCGGGGTGCCGACAACCCATTAGCCGGCACCCCGCTCTGTTCGCCCCGAGTCCCACAACCCGGGAAGCTGCTCACGGATAAATCAACTCATAGAATTCCACCGGCAACGCCGGATTAATCGGAAAATTGGTCGAATTAATCCCGGTCGAGCCGGGCACCGTCATCCAGTCATTCGTGTTGGTGCTCAGGCCATTCTTGAGGTTGTTCGTCTGCACCAGCAACCGCCAGCCCGTATGATCCGCCGGCCAGGAGAGGTTGAGCGTGTTGCCGCTGACCTGGAACAGAAGGTTCGTCGGATAAGTGGCGGTGGTGAACGGCGCCACCACCTGCAAACTGCCGGCGCCCGTGATGAAGGGGGAACTGGTGGTGCTGTTGTAAATGCCCGGCGTCTGGCTCACCCCGTTCAACACCAGTCCGGCCACTGGGTTGGTCACCGCAAAATCCAATTGCAACACCGCTCCATTGGTCACCGTGACCGTCGAGTTTGCGGCCACGACCGGCTGCACCAGCTCCAGCGTGCCACCGTTGACCGTCGTGTTGCCCGTGTAGGTATCCGCCCCCGCCAGGGTCAGCGTGCCGCTGTTCTGTTTGATGAGCCCGCCACTCGTGTTCGTCGCGAGGGTGACCGTGCCCAGCGTCGCCACACTGCTGTATCCGCCACCGAAGAGGGTCACCGCGGGGGCCGAAGTATAACCCGTGCCCGGGCTGAGAATGGTGATGCTGGTGACGGCGCCGCCCGAAACATTGGCCACCGCCGAGGCGCCCACCCCACCGCCGCCGCTGATACTGACGACCGGGGTATCCAGGTAACCGGCCCCGCCAGTGGCCACCGGGATGCTGCTGACGCCATTGCCGGTGGGCGCGAGGAGGGGCTGCGCGATGGTGATGGCATTGCCGCCGTCATCAATGATCGCCCCACCGTTGTAAAGGGTCGCCGCCGTCAATCCCTGCAGGAAAGTCGTGCTCGAAACGGCGGCCATCAAGGTGCCACCGTCGAAATTCAACCTGGAAGTGCTGGTCCCCGCCGACCCGACATAATTGGCCGTGACGGTCCCGCCCAACAGATTGGCGGTCCCCACCGTGGTGTTGCCGTTCAGCCCAAATTGCAGCGGGCCACCGGTCAAGTTGACCGCCGCCGAACCGGACACATTCAACGTGGCGGTGCCGCGATCCCCCACATGGATGCCGTGGTTGTCGTTTAACGTGCCGCCGCTTAAATTCGCCACCCCGATGCCCCCGGCGATGTTGGCGATGGAAAACTCTTGGGCCGAGTCGTTGAAAGTCCCGCCGCTCATGTTAAAGACGCCTTCGGCGGCGCTATTCCCAAACGCCCCGCCCACGACAAAATAGGCATCCGTAACATTGACGTCCCCGACCGTGACGGTGCCGCCGCTCAAGTCAAACGCCCCGTAGGCGCCTGCCGCCTGGCCGATGTGAAATTCGCCCGCGCCGCAGTCAAGGCTGCCCGCGCTCATGAACAAAAATCCGCTGGCATTGGTTAGGTTGCCAATGGCCACGGCGGGATTGGTGGCCTCGTTGGCGCTCACCGATCCGCCGGTGATGTTCAAAATCGCGTTGCCGGCCGCATTTCCAATGATCACCTGACTCGTCGTAGTGCTGATCGCCCCGGTGCCATTCACCGTCACCACCCCGCCGTTGACCGTCGTGGTGCCGGCATAGGCGTTGGCGCCACCGAGCGTCAAGGTGCCGCTGCCCGTCTTGGTCAGGCCACCGCTGTCGGAGACCACCCCGTTCAGCGTGGTGTTATGCCCGCCATCGGTGACCGTCAACAGATTGCCGCCATTGTCCAGGTTCTGGCCCAGGATCAAGTCGCCGGCGGCGGCATTCAACGTTTGCGCCACCGTTGTCAGATTGACCGGCACGTTCAGTTCTTGTGCGTCCGCAGAATTGTTGGTCACCCCACCGGCGGTGAGGGTCAGATTGTATTCGGGGGTGCCGATGTTGAAACTTCCGGCCCCGGGACTGAAGGTCACGCTCGTGACACTATAACTATTGTCCATCACGGGCATAAGCCCGGCCGTGCCGGCAAAAACCAATGTATCGCCCACCAACCCCGGCGCCTCCGTGCTCACCCAGTCGGCATTGTCACTCCAATTACCGCCGCCCAGGCCATTCCACGTTTCCGTCGTCGCATTGACCGTCAGCGTGCCGATCCCGGAGCCGGACAACGGCGTGCTGTCGGTAACGTTGACCGTCACCATCAGGCTGCCCGGCGCGGTGCTGGCGGCCACCGTAAAGGTGTTGGTATAGACATTGGCCGCCGACAGAATCAGACTCGCAGCGGACGATCCGCCGAACGCGCTGAGGTTAATCGTCACGCCGGCATTGGGGTCAATCGTCCCGGTGCCCGGCGTCAAGGTCGCGGCCACAAACACACTTTGCCCGCGAACCACCACGGAGGGAGTGAACGAAACGCCCGTCACCAGCGGCGCCAGCGAGGGGGTGTAATGCAGCACGAGATTGTTCCCGATTGGTTGCAGGGTGTAGTTGGCAAAATTGGACGGTTTGGGGCCATCCCAAATCAGCGTGGGCAGGCTCGAAATGTTCGGGCCGTTGCTATCGGAGATCAACACATAATCCGCCGTTGCATCCAGCGGCTGAGCCCCGCTCAGCGCATGCACATGCAGGGCCCCGCCGTTGACCGTCAAGGTGCCCCCGACGGTGATCAGGTCATCGCCGCCGGCGGCACTGTTGGTGATGTCAAAATAGCCGGTGCCGCCGCCGCTCAAATCCAGATCGTTGTTGAACGTCAGCGTGCCAACCGTGCCTGCGGTTCCCGGATAAATGCCCACCCCCGCCGACGTGGCGACGGAGCCGTTGATCGTGCCGCCACCGGACAACGACTGGTTTGCCGGCAACGTCAGCGGGCTGAAAGCGGAAACATCCAGCGTGGCGCCATTGGTCACCACATAGCCGGCCGTCGCCGAAGTGTTGCCGGCTCCCAGCGCGAGCGTCCCGGCGCTCACCGTCGTCAGATTGGTGTAAGTGTCCGCCCCCGTCAGCGTCAGCGTGCCCGTGTCCACCTTGACCAAACCGCCGCTTACATTCGGCGCGAGGGTGGCCGTGCCGAGCGTCGCCGCACTGCTGCAACCACCGCCGAAGAGGGTCACGGTCGGCACCGTGGCATACCCCGTGCCCGGGCTGAGAAGGGTGATGCTGGTGACGGCACCACCGGAAACGTTCGCCACGGCGGAAGCACCCACCCCGCCGCCGCCACTGATGGTGACGACCGGGGTATCCAGATAACCCGCCCCGCCGGTGGCCACCGGGATGCTGCTCACGCCATTGCCGGCGGGGGCGAGCAGGGGCTGCGCGATGGTGACGGCATTGCCGCCATCATCAATGATCGCGCCACCGCCATACACGGTCGCCGCAGTCAATACGGCGGGAATCAAAGTCCCCGCCGCCCCGGCCATGAGCGTGCCGCCATTAAAATTCAACCGGGAGGTGCTGGTGCCGGCGGTTGCAACATTATTCGCCGTGAGTGTGCCGCCCACCAGATTGACCGTACCCACCGTGGTGTTGCCGCCCAGGCCAAATTGCAGGGCGCCCCCGGTGAGGTTGACCGCCGCCGAACCCGATACATTCAAGGTGGCGGTTCCGCGGTCGCCCACATGAATGCCTTTATCGTCATTTAACGTGCCCGCGCTCACATTCGCCACCCCGATCCCGCCGGCCGTGTTGGCGATGGAAAACTCTTCCGCGTTGTCGTTAATCGTTCCACCGGTCATGTTTAAGACCCCTTCGCCCCCCGCACCCACGACAAAATAGGCATCCCCGGTACTGACGTCTCCGACCGTCACGGTGCCCCCGCTTAAGTCAAACACGCCATAAGCGCCCGGGGTTTGGCCGATATGGAATTCGCCCGCCCCCCCGTCCAGGCTGCCCGAGCTCATGACGAAAAATCCGTTGGCACCCGAGACATTGCCGATGGCCACGGCGGGATTGATGGCTTCGTTAGCGCTCACCGAACCGCCGGCCAGGTTCAAGCTCGCGTTGCCGGCCACATTGCCGATAATCACCTGGCTCGTGGTGGTGGCGAACACACCGGTGCCATTCACCAGGACCGCGCCGCCATTGACCGTGGTGGTGCCGGCATAAGTATTAGTGCCGCCCAAAGTCAAGGTGCCATTGCCGGTCTTGATCAATCCGCCATTACCGGTGATCGGCCCGCTGATCGTGGTGTTGAATCCACCATCGGCGACCGACAGCAGATTACCGCCGTTGTCCACGTTGTTGGCCAAAGTCAGGTTGCCCGCCGCCGCACTCAACGTCTGCGCCACCGACGTCAGCAGCACCGGCACATTTAAGGTTTCCGCACTGGTGGAATTGTTCGTCACCCCATTGCCGGTGATGGTCAGGGTGCTGCCGGCGGTGCCAATATTAAAACTTCCGGCCCCGTTCGTGAACGTCAGCCCCGTGATGCTGTAACTGGTGTTCATCGTCGCGGTCAGGCCGCTCGTCCCCGCGAAGACCAGGGCATCGCCCGCCAGTCCCGGGGCATAGTTGCCGGCTGAATTCACCCAGTCCGCATTGTCGCTCCAGTTCCCGCCGCCCGAGCCGACCCACGTATCCGTGGCCGCATTAACCGTCAGGGAAAGATCGGCCGCCGCCGTATTGGCATTGTTATCCGTGGCCGTCGCCGGCAGGTTGAACGTTCCCACGGCGCTGCCCGCCGGAACCGTAATGGTGCCCGTCCAAGTGCCGCTGGCGGAAGTGCCGCTCGTCAGCGATAAGCTCACGGGGGTTCCGCTGATGGGCGTCAAATCCACCGAAACACCGGTGATGATCGAACCACCGGCTCCCGCCACCGTCACACTGAGGGACACATTGTTCTGATTGCGAACCGCCGTGGACGGCGTGGCGCTGCCGGCCGAAATGGTCGGAGGCGTCTTGCCGGCATAATGCAGCACCACCTGATTGGCGTTGGTGACCACCACCTGGTAGTTGGCAGCCCCGCTCGGCGTGGTCCCCAACCAGATCGGCGCGGCATTGAAACTGCCGGAAATGGCGGGCGAACCGCCCGTCAGATTGAAAAGCACGTAGTCATTCGTCGTGTCCAGGAGGGTGCCGCAGTTGATGCCCACCGTGGCGCTGCCGCAGGTCAGCGTGGTGCGGTTGCCGCTCAAAATGATCTGGTCATTGGCCCCATTGGTGGCGCTGCCGCTCAAAGTGAAATTGGCCTGGGCTCCGGGGTTGTAAGTGAGGTTGCCGCCAATCGTGTTGGTGGCGCCCGGGCCGCTGCTGGGCTGCGTCTTGCCGCCGCTGTTCACCGTCACGTTGCCGGCAATCGTCGCGCCGCCGCCCAAGGTGGCGCTGCCGGCCACCGTCACACTGCTGGAGGCGAGGGGGCCATTGACATTCAACGCCAGCGCATGCGTGCCATCGCCCACCGTCGTAGTCCCGGTGTAGCTTCCGCCGCCGGGCAAAGTCAGGCTGCCGCCCCCCGTCGAGTCCACCACCGTCAGCGCACCGCCCCCGCCATTGCCGATGGCGTTGGCATAGGTGATCGCATGAGTGTTGACGTCAATCGTGGCATTGCCGGTAAATGTCACCGGCTGGCCGCTGATATCCACCGTGCTGTTCAACAAGGTCGTGGCGTATTGCAACGTGCCGTTGTTGAAGGTGACGGGCCCCTGGTTCGCCCCGCCCAACTGCCATTGGCTGTTGATGTTCAACGTCGCCCCGCCCGTGATGATGACCCCGCCGTAAAAGAAATTGCCGGCGCCGTTCAACAGCACCTTGCCAGTGGCGTTTACCGGCGAGGGGTTCGCCGTGCCGCCGCCGGTGCCGGGCAACAGACCCGCCACGCCGCCGTTGGCGCTCGAGGCCGGAATGCCGACGATCAACGGGCCGGTGTTGGTGACGCTGCCGATCACACCGTCAACCGTCAGCGTATAACCCGCCGCCGCCGCCAACCCGCCCCCGTTACCCAGCAACGTGATCGGACGCTGCTTGGCCCCGCTGCCGTTGTCCAATGACACGTTGGCCCCCGCGACGAGCGTGCCGCCGTTGAGATTGAGTGTGGCCGCCGTGGCGGTCGCCCCCAGTTGGGTGTTGGCGGAGATGACCGTGTCACCGCCATTCAGATACGGCGCCCCGGTATTGCCGCTGCTGGTTCCCGACCCGGTAAGCACCACTGTGCCGGCCCCGGCCTGGACATAACTGGCCGCCCGCGCCGTCGAACTATAATAATACAAGGGAATATTGATCAAGAGTTCACCGGCGGGGTTGTTTTGATAAACGTCAATGGCCGAAGCGGCGGCGGCGCTGTTGGGTCCGCAAAGCCACGCCCCGCCGCTGGCGATGGTGGTGTTGAAGGCCCCCACATTGGGGGTCACGAGAATGCCGCCCAACAAACAGGCGTGTCCGCTCCCGCCCGCGTTCGAGGTGAAGACAAACGCCCCCGGACTATTGAAACGGAGGGTGTCGGCATACCACAAGCTCGTGCCGGCATTGGCGCTGGCGCTGCCCAACAGATCGTAATTCTTGTCTGCGGCGGCGAGCGTGGTTGTGCCGGCGGTCACCGTGCTATAAAAGGCGCCCGCCGGTTGCTGGCTCCCGGCATAAATCGTTTGCGCCCCCGTTCCGCTGGTGGCGACCGAAGCCCATTCGTAGAGCCCCACGGTGGCGATGCCCACCCGACTGCTCGGCCACAGCAGCCAGTTTTGGTTGCCCAGCGTCGTGGTGGTGATGGTCCCGGCGGCCGACACGTTGGTCACCGAGCCGCCACTATAATTTGTATCCTCGGAGAGCCCCAAAAATTCCGTCTGCGATCCCAGGGTTTGCGTAAAGGCCCCGAGATTCAATGTCGGCAGCGGATTGGCCAAATTCCCGCCATTCGGCCCGACGGAAATCACGTTCAGACCCGGATTGGCCGTCACCCCGTTCACCGTCTGGGCACTGGAACTCGTGCCGTTGCCGTTGAGCTGAACCGTGCCGCCGCCCAAACTGAAGGCGGATGAGGCGCTGATCAGATTGGCCGTCGCCCCGATATTCGAAAAATCCAACAGCAACGTGCCCGCGTTCACCACCGTCGTGCCACTGTAGGTGTTGCCGACCGAACCATTAAAGTCCAGGGTGCCCGGACCGGTCTTGGTGATGCCGAAAGTGGCACCGGAAACCACCCCGCCCAGAGTCAGGCTGCCACCGGAAGCCACCCCGATGGGGCTGGTGGCGGACAAGGCAATGGGCAAATTAATCGTCTCCGGGTTCAACGCATTGTCAGCAATACTCCCAGCCAGGGTCAGCGAGTTCCCGGTGAACGTGTAGGCGGCCGCAGCGGAATTAAAAGTCAGCCCGGCAAAGGAGGTGGCCGCACTGTTATTGTTCAGCCCCGTGCCGGCGCTACCGGCCACCCCGAAAATCAACGCATCGCCGGTGATGGGCGGATTGTTGACGCCGGACCAGTTGGCATCGTTCCAGTTCACGCTCGTGTTGCCAACCCAAGTGTCATTGCCATTGGCGGCTTTCAGACTCAGGGTTCCCGCCAGCAAGAGCAGGCCGGCAAGTTGACTTAAGGGTTTTTCTTTCATGGGTTATTGGGGTTGGGGTTGGGGTTGGGTGGGGTGGGGGTTTCTGATAAAAGGAATCTCTGAAGGTGGCTGGCAATTTCACCACCCGCCGCCGGTCTGACGGGGGCGGAGGTTGAAATCAACTGCGTGGCACATGGGCACGGCGTAATACATTTTCAGGGTTCCAGAGGTATACGCGGAAAGCGGCCGCCTAAAAGTGCCAAAAAAATAAAAATATCTTCAAGTCCCTGGATTGGTTGAAACGAGGTCCAAAAAATGTACCGCTCCCCGGAACCCGCCTGCCTGGATTAAGGTTGGGTGCCGGCCGGCGCGGAACCGTCCCCCACCAGCGACGCTGCCTCCCGCCAAAGATGGCGGGCATAAACCCAGTCGAACCACAAGCCGACCCCCGCCTGGCCATGGTCCAAGCCGACCTTGAATTTCGCGTCTATCAACTGCCGGCCTTGCGCCAGTTCGGTGCCGGCATCGTCGGTTTGGCCCAGATGATAATACGCCATGGCCAGGATGGTGTGCAGCAGGGCATCCGTGACCGGAAATTTTACATTTTGCGCCAGGCCGGTCTGGCACGATTTGACCGCCGCATCATAATTGCCACTCCGGTATTGCCACAGGCCCAGCGGCATCAAATTCCAGCCGCTGCGCCGGTTTTTCGGAATCGCGCGCATCTGTTTTTCGGTGGCCGCCTCCAGCGGCCGCAACTGCTCGATTTGAACGTCATCCAATGGCGTTAACAGGCTGGCGATGAGGATGCTGCCGTTCGGCGTCGCCGCAAAATTGGTGACGGCCATCCGCCAAAAACGACCATATTGTTCCAAATCGCCATTTTCCGCCAAAACCACCCCACAGGCCTGGTAATCAAAGATGACCTGGGGCAGGGGGGCCAGCTTGTCTATCTTGATGAGGGCGGAGTAGCGCGCACTGGCCGGCTGCCAGCGGCTTTGCAAGGCCAGCCACTCACCCACCGACCGGAACGCCGACGCGCAGTCCAGGGTCGGATCGGCCGGGAAGTTTTTCACTTGGTTGAGCACCCCATCCGCATCCTCAAATTTTCCCTGGCTCACAAACATCACGGCCTGCGAAATCTTCGCCCGATCCTCCGCCTCCGCCCGCAAGCGGGCCTCCCGTTGACTCGTCGCCCGTTCGCGCAAAAAAAGCCAGGTGGACATCCCCAAGCCGATAAACAGCGCCAGGGCCACCGCCGCCCCCGCAAGGAACGTGATTTTATTGCGGCGCACCAGTTTTTTCAGCCGGTAAATCTGACTGGGCGGACGCGCCAGCACCGGTTCATTGTCGAGATAACGCTGGATATCCATGGCCAGACCGTTGGCCGTTTCATAACGCCGGTTGCGGTCTTTTTCCAGGGTTTTCATCACGATCCAGTCCAAATCCCCCTTCAATTGCGAAATTAATTTGGGGGGTTCGGCGTGGCGCTGACCGGCGGTGAGGGTTAATTCCGTCCGCCCCAGCGAGGTGATCATCGTCGAGGGCAACTGCGGCTCCTGCTCGCGCAACTTGCGCCGCATTTCATCCATCCCCGACTGCATCAGCATCTTGGTGGCAAACGGCGTCCGGCCGGTGAGCAGTTCGTAAAGCAACACCCCGAGGCTGTAAATGTCGCTGCGCGTGTCCACGTCCAGCCCCCCGATGGCGGCCTGTTCCGGACTCATGTAGGCCGGTGTGCCCACAAACTGCTCGGCGGCGGTGAACAGCGTGTGGTCGGTCAACCGCCCCTCCGTCGCCTTGGCGATGCCAAAATCAATCACCTTGGGTGCCGGCACCCCGTCCTGCACGATCACCAGGATGTTCGAGGGCTTGATGTCGCGGTGAATCACCCCCTTTTGGTGCGCGTGCTGGATGGCGTGACACACCTGGATGAACAGTTTCAGCCGCCGGACCATGTCCAAATTCTGCTCGTCGCAGTATTTCGTGATGCGCGTGCCGCGCACCAGTTCCATCACGAAAAACGGCCGGCCCGCTTCCGTCGCACCGGCATCCAGCGCCCGCGCGATGTGGGGATGATCCATCATCGCCAGCGCCTGCCGCTCGGCCTCGAACCGGGCGATGACATTTTTCGTGTCCATGCCCAGTTTGATGACCTTGAGGGCCACCTGCCGGCGCACCGGTTCTCCCTGCTCGGCCAGATAAACCACCCCGCACCCCCCCTCGCCGATTTTTTGCACCAAATGATATCGCCCCACCCGGGTGCCGAGTTGCTCGTCGGGCCAATCCGGCGGTGGACTGGTCTCCTCCGTCTGCCGGAGGAGGTCCGCCGCCCGCGCGTCCAGTTCGGGAGCATTCACCGCCGCCCGGCCCCGTTCAAAAAACTCCTCGGCCCCGGCCTGTGCGGCCAGCAACGCCTCCACCGCCGCGCGCAACCGCACGTCCCCCGCACACGCCCGGTCCAGAAACTGCGCCCGCACCACCGGGTCCGGCACGTTCATCGCGGCGACACACACCGCCTCTTCCACCTGGGCTTCCGGGCTCATGAATTCCGCTCGCCAATCCAGCGAAACAATTTGATTTTGGCGACCTCCCAATGGCGCTTGACGGTGCGCAGGCTGAGGCTCAGGTTTTCCGCCACCTCTTCATTGGTCAGCCCGCCAAAAAATTTCAGCGCCACAATCCGCGCCTTTTCCGGGTCTTCCCGCCCCAGCCATTGCAGGGCCTCATCAATCAGCAGGACGTGTTCATCCGGGGTCGCGGTGGTGATTTCCAAAGCCTCCAGCGCCACGCGCTCCTGACCGCCGCCATGCTTCAAGGCCGCTTTGCGCCGCGCGTTGTCAATCAGGATGCGCCGCATCGCGTCCGCCGCCGCGCCAAAGAAATGCGCCCGGTTTTTCCAGGTCCGGTCGCCCGCGCCCACCAGTTGCAACCAGGCCTCATGCACCAGCGCCGTCGGCTGCAACGTGTGTCCGGCCGCCTCTTTGGCCATCCGCGCGGTCGCGAGCCGCCGCAATTCGTCATAAACCAGTGGAAATAATTCTTCCGTCGCCTGGCTTTCACCGCGCCCGACGGATTGCAGCACCAGCGTGATGTCGCTCATGGATCACCCACTATAAAGGCCATAGACCCGGCTGGCAACTCCGCCCCAAAATCCCGCCCGTTCGCCTGCGGAAAGGCCGGCCGTCAACCGCCCGGCCGTTTCCACCCAGCGCGCGTATTGACACGCCACCCGGCACACCGGCCAATCCGAGCCAAACATCACGCGGGCCGGGCCAAATACTTCAAATACTTTCGCCACGTAGGGTTGCAGTTCGGCGTCCGTCCAGGCCGCCCAATCGGCCTCCGTCACCAGGCCGGAAAGCTTGCAGTAAACATTTTCGCGTTTTGCCAATTCACTGACGTTCCGGCTCCAAGGCTCGAAACGCCCCTCCTTGACGCCGGGCTTGCCCAAATGATCCAGCACGAAAAGCTGCGCTGGATGCCGGTCCACCAACTGGATGGCCGCCGGCAATTGTCCCTCGTGAATCAGCAGGTCATAGACGAGGCCAAATTCCCTGAGTGCCCCCATGCCCTCGTTAAAACCCGCATCGTGCAGCCAAAGCCCGTCCGCTTCCCCCTGCAGCACCAGGCGAACTCCCTTCAGTTTCGGATGCGCCGCCTGAATTTCCAGATCCCGCCGCACCCGCGGGGAAGCCAGCGGGAACCAACCCACCACGCCCCGGATAAAATCATTCGCCGCCGCCAGTTCCAACAGCCACCGGGTCTCCGCCAGCGATTGCCGGGCTTGCACGGAAACCACCCCGTCAATGCCGGCCGCCTTGATTTCCCGCTGCAAATCCGCCGGCAGAAAATCCCGCTGAATCACCTCCATCCCCGCGCCCATCCAGTTGAACTCCACCGGATCGTATCGCCAAAAATGCTGATGCGCGTCAATCTTCATCGCTTACCGGCCGGAGGGCCAGGTGAGATTGTGAACCGGCGCCAGGATTTTCCGCACGCCGCTGAGCAGTTCTTCGTCGAGCGGCGCTTCGATCTCGCGAATGTTTTGCAGCATGCGGCCGGGGCTGGCCGTGCCCACGATGTGCGTGGGAATCGCCGCATTCGCCACCGCAAACTGGAGCGCCAGCCGGCCCAGATCGGCGCCCCGGTCGTGACAAAACTGCGCCGCCTCCGCGCATTTCGCCTTCAAGGCGGGCGGGGCCGGATGCCAGGCGGCCGGGCCTTCGCGGGTCAACAGGCGCATCCCCAGCGGCGCGGAATTGAACACCGCCACGCCCCGGGCTTGCAGGTCGGGCAGATAATCCTCCAGCGCGGTGTCATTCAGGCAATAATGGCAGTAGGACTGGATTTGATCCACTTCCGCGCGCGCCAGCACCTGCTGAAACAGTTTCAGCGGCAGGCAGGTGACGCCCACAAAGCGCACCTTGCCGGCCGCCTGCAACCGGCGCAGGGCCGGCAGCGTTTCCTCCACGATCTGATTCAGATCCCCGAATTCGATGTCGTGGGCCTGGACGAAATCAAGGTGCTCCACCCCCAGCCGCCGCAAACTTTCCTCCACGCTCCGGCTCACCCGAGCGGCGGAAAAATCAAAGTCGGCGACGCCGTAGCGTCCCACCTTCGTGGCCAGCAAATACTTCTCGCGGGGAATTTCGCGCAAGGCCCGGCCGAGAATGGTCTCGCCGGTCGTCCGGCCATAATACGGCGCGGTGTCAATCAGGTTGATGCCGTTATCCACCGCCACATGCACCGTGCGCACCCCCTCGGCCTCGTCTATCTCCGCGAAGACCGAGCCCAGTGACGAGCCGCCAAAACCGAGCACGGAAACCTCCAGTCCGGTATTGCCCAGCTTGCGATATTTCATGGCTGCGGGGGGATGGAAAGAGCGGCCTTCATTTCAAAAGCCGATGCTCGCGCCGCCATCCACCGGCAGCACCACCCCGGTGACAAACTTGGCCGCCGGCGAACAAAGATACGTGGCCGCCCAACCAATGTCCGCCACCTCCCCAAACGCCTTCATGGGCGTGCGGCTGATGATTTTTTGCAAACGCGCCGGGTCGCCGGACAGCGCCTTGCGCAGCATCTCGGATTCGATCCAGCCGGGCGCGATGGCGTTGACCCGCACCCCGTCGCCGGAAACCTCCGCCGCCAGCGCGCGCACCATGCCCACATAAGCCGCCTTGGCGGCGGAGTAGGCCACCACCAGCGGCATGCCAAACAGCGCGGTCATGGACGCGGTGAACAGTATGCTGCCATGCCGGCGCTCCACCATCCCCGGCAACACCGCCCGCGACAGGCTGAACGCCGCGACGACGTGGGTTTGCAACACCGCGTTGAATTCCTCCGGCGTGGTGGCCACCGCCGCCTTTTTCAAATGCACCCCCGCATTGTTCACCAGAATGGAAACCGGCCCGATCCGCTCCTGGATTCTTTCCACCAGGGCGCCGGCCTGGTCCAACCGCGTGACATCGTGAACTTCATAAGCGGCGGCGGCACCGAGCTCCGCCACGGCCGTTTTCAAAAGCTCCTCGCGCCGCCCCACCAACACCACCCGGGCGCCGGCGGACACAAAACATCGCGCCATGCCCAGCCCCAATCCGCTGCCCCCGCCGGTGATCACCGCCACTTCACCAGCCAATGAAAATGCGTCCTTCATATCGTTGATTTTTCCCGCCGCCCGGCCACGTTCGTTTTGATTCGGTTCAGTATTCATTGCTCCGGCGTCAGCAGGATTTGTTTGATCGCCACATTTTTCCAGCCGTCCGCCACGGGTACGATCTTGAGCTGCTGCTCACCCGGTTGGGCAATCAAGACCGATCCGCAGTCCTTGACGCGGTAGTTGCCACCGCTCCAACCGCCGGTGTCCTCCGAAGTGAAATCCACCTTCTGATCGTTGAAATTCAAGCCGGCCTTTGAACCCGCGCAATTATGGTCACTGCAATAGGTCACGCTGACTTGATAACGGCCCGGTTGATTCACCACAAATTTGCACGCGGCCGTTTCCGCCGGATCGGTCCAGTCGGTGATATGCGCGATTTTCTCAAAGCCGTCGAACCGCATTTTCGCCTTGGTGACCGCCAGTGACCACGCGGGAATCAGCACCTTGCCGCTTTCGTATTGGTGCGGCCGCGAGTCGGCTTTGAGCTCGCCGCGAATTTTCACCGCGATCACCGTGTCGTCGGCGTCCGGTTTCACGGGCGTCAACTCGATGTCCAGATGACTATCGCGGACGGAATACTTCAGGTCTTCGCCGGTGGCGAGATATTTGACGCTTTCCACCTCGGCGGCAAATCCCTGGATCACCAGGTGCTTCAACGATGGGTCAAACAAGTGCAGGTAAACGGTGCCCCCGGCGGCGCTGCAGGCCCCCCACTCGAATTTGCGCGGCCAGAACGGGCTGGCGCTGCTGCCGTAAACCGCCGCCCCATTTTTCCCGAGCCAGTCGCCGATTTGCAGCAGCCGTTCCTCCATGATGGGCGGAATCCGCCCGTCGGCGGTCGGCCCGATGTCGAGCAGCAGATTGCCGCCGTTGCCGCAGACAGTGGAGAGCAGCCGCACCAACGTCTGCCGGGAATTGTAATCCCACGCGTCTTCGTTCCGGTTGTAACCGTAACTGTTGCCAATGCCGCGGTCCTCCTGCCACGGATGCGTCGGCGGATAATCCCCGCCGCCATATTCACTCGAAAAATAATCGCCCGCCTTGCCACGCACCCAGCCCCAGCGGTCGTTCACCACCACTTCGTCCTTCACCGGCGATTCCGTGTACAGCCACTTCGCCAGTTCGTCGGAATGCCAGGTCTGGTAGGGGTGCTCCCACTCGCCATCCAAAAAAATCACCGGCGGCTGGTAACGGGTGATCACCTCCTTGAATTTGGGGGCCAGATGCTCGCGCGCATATCTTTCAAGCTGGCCGCTGAGATACAGCGGGTGCCACCATTCGTAGAGCGAGTAATAAATGCCCATCTTCAAACCCCGGGCGTTGCCGGCCGCTTCCAACTCGCCGAGCACGTCGCGATGGGGTCCGCGGTCAAACGCATTCCAATGATCCCCGAATTTGGAAACCGAGTATTTGGTCGGATACATCGCGAAGCCGTCGTGGTAGTTGGCGGCGGTGACCACATATTTGGCCCCCGCTTTCTGGATCAGCGCGGTCCAGGCGTCGGCGTTGAAACCCTCGCCGGTCAGCCGGGGCACGAACTGGTCGTAGGTGAAATCTTTGCCCCAGACCCGGTCGTGATACTTTTGCGCGGCGCTGCCCGCATCCCCGATATTGTGGCCATACCACTCCGCGTATTGGCCTTTCGGCGCCCAGCCGGGAACGGAATAAACGCCCCAGACGATGAACACCCCGAACTTGGCCTCGTTGAACCAGGCCGGCATTTTCCGCGGGTAAATGGCGTCGAAACCCGGTCCGTTGGTCTGCGCCCCGCCGGCCATCGGCCACAATAGTGCGGCCACCATAATCGTATATATTTGTCTCATCTTAAATTTCAACCTGGATTTTGGTGGCCGACGCCGGGTTGGCCGACCAGTCCCGCATCGCCCCACCCGCCCCGGCGAACGGCACCGTGCGCGTGATCGTCGCCGCCACCGGATAGGCGCCCGATTCCAGCACCGCCGCCACCGCCTCAAAATTAAGCCGCGTGGCGTTGCGCGAGCCGAGAATGTCGAGTTCCTTCAGCAGGAAATACTTGGTCTCATAGGCCACCGGGTGTTTGGCGTAGCCGACATAAACCACGCGTCCGGCAAAACTGGCTTCGTCAATCGCGGCCAGAAACGTCTGCTCCGTCCCCACCGCCTCGATGATCACGTCCGGGCCGCGCCCCCCGGTGAGTTCCTGCAGGCGCTCGTGCAGCGATTCCGTCTTCGAATTGATCACTTCCGCCGCCCCGGCGCGCCGCGCCAGCCGCAGCTTCGCATCGTCCACATCCACGGCGATCACCCGCGCCCGCCCCCGCAGCGCCGCGCCCGCAATCGCCCCCAACCCGATCATGCCGCTGCCCAGCACGCAGACCGTGTCGGTCGCGGTCACGCGACCGCGCTCCACGGCGTGAAAACCCACGGACAACGGCTCCACCAGCGCCAGCTCGCCCAGCGACAGCCCCGGGGCGTAAATGAGTTTCTGCCACGGCACGCAGAGGTATTCCGTCAGCGCGCCATCCCGCTGCACGCCCAGGGTCTGATTGTCGCGACAGGCGTTGGCGCGACCCGCCAGACAGGCGGAACATTTGCCACAACTCGTGTAGGGCAGCACGGTCACCGCCATCCCCGGTTGGAACTCCTCCGGCACGCCGGCCGTGACGCTCTCAATCGTCGCCCCGATTTCGTGGCCCGGAATGCACGGATACGTCATCACCGGATTCAGCCCGCGAAAGGCGTTCAAATCCGAGCCGCAATAGCCGATGCGCCGGACGCGCAGCCGCACTTCGCCCGGTTGCGGCTCCGGCTCCGGGCGCTCCACCTCGATGATTTCGTTGGCGCGGTTGAAAATGACGGCTTTCATGCGGGTTCAGGCGTGGCGACGTGGTCGGCGGGATTAAATTTGAATGCTTTTTTCACCGTGGCCAGGTCACATGATGCCGAATTTTTTAAAGGCCTGGACCGCGCTCATGCCGCCTTCAATGGCCTTGCGCACCCGCTTTTCCCCGCGCGCCTTTTCCAGGGCCTTCGTGAACACCTCCGTCTCGACCGCCCGTGGAATGACGCAGACACCGTCAATGTCCCCATAAAGCAGGTCGCCCGGATTGATGCGCACGCCGCCGATCTCAATCGGAATGCGGAAGTCCACCACCTTGTAGCGCGGTGCGGAATCCTGCGCGTAGCGCCCCAGCGAGAAGGTCGGGAAATTCAGCTTGAAGATGCCGTTGGTGTCGCGCGAGTAACCGTTGACGATCGCGCCGGCCGCGCCCAGCTTGAGGGCGCGCGTGGACATCAGTTCGCCCCAGAGCGCGTTGCGCGGCGAGGAACCCGTGTTGACATAGATTTCGCCGGGCGCGAGATCGTCCAGGGCTTCCAACATGAGACCGAACGGCTTCGCCATGAGCTTGTTGGCGCTGCCGGTGATTTTTTCCGCAAAGACATCCACGGCCAGCACCGGCATCGCCCGGCCGATGACGACCATGTCCAGCCGCAGCGCCTGGATTTCCGGCGGCAGAAACTGGTGCTGCAAATCCAGCTTGTCCATCACATCGCCCACCACCGCCACGAAGAGTTCGCGGCGGGCCAGGTCAAACAATTCCGCATCCGAGTTCCAGAGTTTCATTTTGGTTTTTATTACAAATTAATCGTGGGTGGCGGTCGGAATATTGACCGGCTCCAGGTCATGCGCAAACCACCACCGCCAGGTGAACCCGTAACCCGCGATGAAGCCGAAACAGACCAGCGGCATGATGAAACCGGCCCGCATGGAATAATGGTCCGCGATCCGCCCCATGAAATATGGCAGGATCGCGCCGCCCACCACGGCCGTGACCATCCACGACGCGGCCAGCTTCGTCTTCTCGCCCAGGCCCCGGATGGCCAGCGCAAAGTGCGTCGGATACATGATGGACATAAAGAAAAAACTAAGCATCAACGCCGCCACGGAAACCCAGCCCAGCGACGCCATCACCACCACCATCAGCCCGACATTGATCAGCGCGTAAACCCCCAGCGTCCGGTGCGGCGCACAATAGCGGACCAGCGCGCTGCCCGAGAAGCGTCCGATGGTGAATAACCCGAAGGCCGCGGAGAGAAACACCCCCGCGCCGTATTCCGTCAGGTGCCGGCCGCCGTCAGTGTGGGCAAACTTCATCGCGTCCGGCAAATAACCCGCCAGCCACCCGGGCAGCGCCGGAACATAGTGGTCATCCTTCAAATAGTTGATGAAGAAACTGAAGATGCCAATCTGCCCCGCGCAATAGAGAAACTGCGAGACCAGGCCGAACAGGAAATGTTTTTCTTGGTATAACGGGCGTCCGCTGGGAGCGCCGCCGACCGCCGGTGTCGCCCCCGCTTCGGCGTGAATCTCCGGCACCGGGCCGAAACTGAAAATGACCACCATCAGCGTGACCATGCCCGCGACGATCAGGTAAGGCATGAACAGCGCCGCGTTGCTCGTGTTCGCGTGGCCGGTTTTGGAAAGCACGAAGCTGCTCGCCAGCATCGGACCGATGATCCAGCCGACCGCATTGCACGCCTGCCCGAGGTTGATCCGGGCCACGCCCGATTGCGCCGGTCCCAGCACCGTGGCGTAAGGATTCGCAATCGTTTCCAGAAACGTCAGTCCGGAACCCAGCACGAACAAGGCGCCCAAAAACGCCGCGAAAATCACCGCTTCGGACGCCTGCAGGCGGGTCACCGGCACAAACAGCAGACAACCGGCAATGACCACCAGCAGCCCGGTCAGGATGCCGGTCTTGTAGCCGAATTTGCGCGCCACCCAGCCGGACGGCAGGGCCATGAGAAAATACGCCGAATACCAGACCCCCTGCACAAAGGTGGATTGCGCCCGGGAGACGCCGAGCGAGTTCTGGAAGTGCTTGTTCAGCACGTCAATCATGCTGTTGCACAACGCCGAAAGCAGGAACAGTGAACAGACCAGCGCGAACGTCAGCGCATAGCTCCCGCCGCCGGGCGCGCTGAACAGACCCCCGCCCGCCCGCCCGCCCGCCGGCACCGGTGATTTTTTCTCCGCCAGGGTTGTCATCATGTGTTACATCCTGAACTTGTTGGCGGATTTTTTGTACCGCAGACTTCCAAGTCTGCCGTCTCGCATCCCGCTCTGCGGGACAAACCTGCCGGCCGTCCGCTCAATTGACGCTCCCGCCCAACCTCACCCTCAACCTCGGGAGGCACCGCCACCGGTCCGCGCCGCAGGCCCTGCAAATGCACCAGCCCTTCATCGCCACACGCCGCCCGCGCGGCGGCCAGCAGCCCGGCGGTTTCGGCTTCGCCCAGCAGCCCCTCGCCTTCATAAGGCCACGCCAGACCCAACCGGTGATATTTCGTGCGGCACGAAGGATTGAACGCGCACAATTCCCAGCGCTCCACCGCCCCGGCAAATTCCTCGCGCAAAAAATTCCCGATGCCGTTCAACACCGCCGCCTCCGCCGTCGCCCCGGGAACCAACGGCGTACGAATCCAAAGTTTCAACTGGCCCGCCCGCGCCCGCCGCGCCGCTTCGCGCAGATTTTCGTGAATGGTTTCGAGACCGGCGCCGGTCAATTCCCGATGCCGGGCGGATTCCGAATGTTTCAAATCAAACAGCACCAAGTCCGCGGCGTCAAGCACCCGGGAGAAAATTTCCGGCGCCGCCTGGCCGCAGGTGTCCAGCGCCGTGTGGATTCCCCGCTCCCGGCAGCCCGCCAAAAATTCCGCCGCCCATTCCGGCTGCGCGCACGGCTCACCGCCGGACAAGGTGACCCCGCCGCCCGAGGCTTCATACCAGGCCCCGTCCGCCGCCGCTTCCGCCAGCAGTTCCCCCAGCGTCCGCCGCTCGCCCACCGGGCGCAGCGCACGCGCCGGACACACCCGGGCGCAAGCCTGACAGCCGTTGCAATTCGCCCGGTCCAGTTCAATGCCGCCCCCCGCCGCCGTCAACGCGTTCCGTTCGCAAGCCGAGAGGCAGCGGTGACAACCCAGGCAATGCTGGCCGAACCACCAGACTTCCGGCGCCGACCGCCGGCTCTCCGGGTTGTGGCACCACGCGCAGCGCAGCGGGCAGCCCTTCAGAAAAAACGTCGTGCGAATGCCCGGTCCGTCGTGCGTCGAGTTGCGCTGCACGTCAAACACCAGGGCGTCAGTTTGGGGGCTTACAGAGGCCATTCCGCCTTCGCGTCACAGGGCCGGATAATTCACCCGCTGGATGAACTCCTCCTGAAATTTCCGGTCCATGATCAGGAAGTGCGAGGAATACCCCGTCACTTTCACCACGATGGCCTGGTGCTCGGGCAGCTCCGGCTGCGCCATCGCCAGTTTCAGTTTTTCCATTGACAAAATGTTCAGATTGATCTGCACACCCCCGAGCTTGAAAAATGTCCGGGCGAACCTTTCAATCAAACCGCTGCGCCGCGCCCCTTCGGGAAAATAAGACGGCTCCAGCTCGATTTGAAACGAGCCGCCCTGGAACTTCCGAAAATTCACCCGGCAAAACGAATTGGCCGTCGCCGTCAGGCCCCGCGTGTTGCGCCCGTGCATCGGATTCAGGCCGTGCGCCAGCGGCTCGGCGGCATGACGTCCGTCCGCCGTCGCCCCGAGCATCGGCCCGGCGTAGGTGTGGCCCATGTATTGAAACAGCGACGCCCGGAAATGCCCGCCCTTGTTCTGCCGCAGCCCTTCCAGGTGCTCGCGCACCATTTCCGACAGGCGCACGATCATCGCGTCCGGCCCGGCCAGGTCGTTGCCGAATTTTTCCACATTCAGAAATTCGTGCCGCATCGCCTCCCGGCCGGCCCAGTCGGCGTTCACCGCCGCTTCCACTTCCGCCAAGGGATAACGACGCTCGTCGAACACCAGCCGTTTGATCGCATACAGCGAGTCGGACACATTCGGCACCCCCAGCACATTGACCGAAGTCAGGTTGTAATCCACCGCGCCCGCATCCGTGCAGTCCCGACCCCGCTCAATGCAGTGGTGCATGCACAGCGAAGTGACCATCTCCGGCCAAACCCGGGCCTGCCACATGTAAGTGGCGTTTTTGAAATCGCGCAACGCCTTCGCGGCCGCCAGCGTTTCCTCGCTTAACAGCCGGAACAGCCCGTCAAAATCCTCCACCCCCGCCGCCACCGCCCGGCGGATGGCGCGCCCCAGCGGCGGCAACAGCACCAGCGAATTTAAATCCTGGTCGTTGTATTCGCGGCCCACCACGCAATACCACTGGCAGCCCGAATACGCGACGTTCCACGCGTGCTCCTCGCTCACCCCGCTGCGCAGTTCACTGTCGCGCAACACGTCGTAGTTAATCAGCACTGGCGTGCCCGTCCCGTGCCGCCCCAGCACTTCGCAGGCGTAATCGAAAAATGCCGGATTCATGTCCGCATGCCACATCACGCCCAGATTGTTGTCCCCGCCGTTCCAATCGTACGCTTCCAGAATGACGCGGCTCAATTCGTTCGTCGCATCGCGCCCGTGCCGGTCCCGGCCGCCAAGGGCAAAATAATTCCCCCCATATTTGCAGAATAACTCGGCGATCCAACCCCGCGCCTCCTCCCGGGTCACGCGCCCGGCGGCGAGGTCCCGGCGGTAAAAATCCGCCAGCAACTGGTCGAGCCGGCCATAGCCGTTCCCGTGGGCGATGATGCGCTCCGACAATTGGAAAAATTGAATCCATTGGATCGCCTGCAAAAAGGTCTGCGGGGGCCCGCTCACCAGGGCGGCGCAGGTGTTCGCCACCACGTGATAATGCCGGGCCAGTTCCGGCGGCGCCGCGTCGGCGAGCTGCGCGGCCTTTTCGGCATGGCGCGCCACCCAGCGCTGGATGCTCGTCACCACCAGCTCCTGCGCGGCCAGATAACGCGCCGCCGGTTCGTTGCCGCTGGCTTCATGCCGCGCCTTCCAGTGGCGGACCTTCTTCAGCAATCCGCCCCAACCCAATTCCAGGCCCAACGCCAGATCCGGGCAGGTGTGGGCGTAGCTGATCCCCCCCGTGCCCAGCTTCCGCGCGTTGAACCCCGCAGCGCGCACCTCGTCGGGATACCGGAACCGCCGCGCCTCATCCAACTGCCAGTGAAACTCGCCCACCACCTCCTCCTCGGGGTGAATCTCGCACGGATTGTGATCCAGAAAAAACGCGTAATCCCGCGCCCAGTTCAGCACGTCATCCACGTGCCCGTCCACCCGCGACGGCATTTCCGCCGCGTGCGGAAAGGGAATGCCCAGGGCCACCCGGCAGTTGTTGTCCCCGATGTTGATCCGCTGCGAGATGGCCTGCTCTCCCGTCGGCGGCGCAAAACCCTCGCCCACGCCCGACCAGTGATAGACCAGGAACTCCGGGTTATCCACATAGTTGCTCCGCCGCCCCTCGCGGCCGAGCCGGTCCCGCCGCTCCGCCAAACGTCGCATCCGCTCGTCACGCACCAAGTCGTCACACTTCAGGGTTGAAACCGTTTTTCCGCAACCGGAACTGGCGGGAATGGCACTCATATGGATGTTAATAATGCGGTTGATTGTCCCGGTTCCAAAGCGCGCTGGCGGCGTCCGCCCCGCCGCCCGGAAGCTTGTTGTAAGGCAGCGCCGGGACAAAGGCGGTTCGCGGCAGGGACTGCACATGACTGTCGCAGAACGCGAGGTTGGCCCGTTTATTGTGCAAATCCAGCGGCCACTGCCGGGACGCATACGCCCCGATGAATCCGCTCCAATTCGGGTCCCCCCCGGAATTCGTGTTCCAATTACTGTCCCCCAGCGCGATCATTTGCGTCGGCCGCAAAACCATGGCTTCCTTCACCGGCGGATCCCCCGGGGTCGTGTCCCCCGTGTAAACCCCCAGCCCATAGACCGGGTAATCATCCACCGATCCCCAGCAATTATCCCCATAACTCATGAAACTGACGTCGCCCGGCGTCAACCGGACCTCGTTGGCCTGATAGCCGTATTGCGCCGGCAGCCCGCTGCCGAACGTCGGAATCCAATCCGCGGTATCCGGCGCCGCCGGACATCGGAACACCCGGGTGTCCGTTGACTTGGACGTGTAGGCCCGCAACAGCGGCGGCCAAATCCAATAAGACACCCCCGCCGCCCCGGACGTCAGCCCCGCCGGATAACGCGTTTGATAATCGTCCCGGTAAAGCGCCAGCGCAATCCCCAGTTGCTTGAGATTATTGACGCAACTCATCGCCTTCGCCTTGTTCTTGGCTTGGCTCAGCGCCGGCAGCAGCATGGCCGCCAGGATCGCGATGATGGCGATCACCACCAGCAGTTCGATGAGCGTGAACGCCCGAAAACATTTTCCGCCCGGCGGGCGACGGTTTTGCTTCATGCTCCCAACCTAGCCTTTCCGGGGGAATTGGGAATGGCTGGGGTTGACAAAAAGATGGATATTGTTGACCTTCCAATATGCGCGCAAAATCCATCCCGCCCGTTTCCATCCAGGTCAGCCAGTCGCGTTACTGCCATCTGGAAAAACACATTGAGCGGTCGCGGCCCGGCCTCCACGTGGCCTGCGCCGGCTATGAAATCTGCCGCCCGGATTATTCCCTCCGGCGTTTGACCTTTCCCTGTTACGGCCTCGAATATATCGAAGGCGGGGGCGGCACCGCCCATCTCAACGACCAAAGCTTTCCGCTCTGGGCCGGCGTTCTTTTTATCTACGGCCCCGACACCCGGCATCACATCGTCAGCCACGCCCAAAATCCGCTGCGCAAATACTTCCTGGATTTTTTCGGCCGCGAGGCCGCCGGCTTGTTGAACGCCGGCTCCGTCCGCCCGGGCACCGCCATGCAGATTCCCGACTTGGAAAGCTGCCGGGGACTCCTGGAAATGCTGTTGGCCGAAGGCGGCCGCGGCCTGCGGACCACGCCCCAAATCTGCGCCGGCCTCCTCCGCATCCTCATCTGGAAAACCGCCGGCGGCCAGATTCCCACCGCCGTCAAAGGCAGCGGCCCCACCCAGACCTTCGAGGCCTGCCGCGACCTCATTGACACCCGGCCCCTGGAATTTCCGGACCTCGACGCCGTCGCGCGCGCCGCCGGCCGGGACAAGTCCTATCTCTGCCGGCTGTTTCAAGCCCATGGCTATCCCCCGCCCTACCGCTATTTGATCCGCAAAAAAATCAACCGCGCCGCCGAATGGCTGATGACCGGCGACTGCCAGGTGCAGGAGGCCGCCCGGCGCGCCGGCTTTGGCGATCCCTACCACTTCTCCCGCGTGTTCAAACGGGAAATGGGCCAGTCCCCCCGCGCCTTCGCCCGCCGCCGCAAATAACCTTTCCCTCCCCCACCCCTGAACCTTGCCCGGCGCGAGGGGGCTGATCCCCATGGCGTGCGCCGGCGGAGCCTGCACCTTATCGGCATCTTGCGCGAGCCGTAGCGCATCCCGCTTGCGGGACAACCTGCGGTATCGCCGATTTCCAATCGGCAGGCCGTCCAAGGATCGGATGCCTCAGATTGCGGTGCAGCCAGCGGGACTGGAAACGGTTCAATCGCTTTTGCGCTGTTGGAGGCTTGCGTCGCCCCCAAAGCCCCGCCGCCAGAGGCATGGCCTCTGGACTCCGTCACCGCTCGCGCTGGCCGCCACGCTATCGCGCCCTTTCCGCAAGGGGCGGAAAGCAGCGCGTATGCGGGACGCATAAAGGGTTTCTTGATATGGTCAGATTCGGTTGCCGACGCACAGATCGTTCCTTCTTCCGCGGCCGCCTGGCCCGCCACAGAACGTTGGGGTTCGGGTTGCCGGCATCCAAGGGCATGGGCGGATTAAGTTCAAATCCGCCGTGAAACACTGGCTTTTCTGAATGGCCAGGCTCATTTACCCAGCTTTTCCTTGATAATGCGTTCGCCGATGGTGCGCATCGCTTCGGGCGAATATGGGGTGAACGGGCCCTCCACCGCCGGGAGCAAGGCCGCTTCGAGTTCCGGGTTGTCGGTCTCCAACTCCAGCGGCTTGTGCGTATCGAGCCAAACCTGTTTATCGCCATCCGTCAGAACGATCACCACCCCCTGATGAGCCTCGGCAATCAGTTCCGCCAGTCGCCCCTGAGCTTCGCCAATCGTCAACGTTTTCACATGCCCGGCATACCCCGGAATGGACGATTGAACAAGGTGAAACGAGCGAAGGAAGACAACGCGGCGCCTTGCTTCAGTGCCAAACCTCCCCGCGCGTGGCGTCGGCGGGCGGCCCGTCCAGCAACAGCGCGCTGGATATGGTTCGGATGGCCGGCCCCCCCGAGAAGGTCCAGACCACGCGCTTGTCCGGCGTGACTTCAATCAGGTCCGGCGCCCGGCCAAATTGGCGGTGCCCCAGCCAGTTGGCCATGAGCGTGTCGCCATTGGGCAACCGTTCGAGACCGGCCATGAATTTGAGGCTGACGCCGGCCAGTTCGTTGCTCCGCACCTGCCAGACGGTTTTACCCGCCGGGTCCACTTCCATCACCTGCGGCCCGCCCGGACCGTCGGCGCAGGAAATGAGGGTGTTGCCCCCCGGGAGGCGCACCACGCTGTGCGGCCCGCCGGGGGCCGGAATTTCCCGGATCATCCGGCCGGCCGGATCGTATTCGCGGACGACCTTCAAGCCGTAATGGGCGACAAGATAATTTCCGTTGTCCAACCGGCGCGCGTTGCGCATGTAGGCGTGGCCGCCGTCCACGCCCGGCGGGAGGAGGTTGACCGCCTTGACAATTTTGCCGGCGGGATCCACTTCCAGCAGCCGGCCCGCGCTGCATTCGCCGATGAACGTGTTGCCGTTGGCCAGCCGCTGGCAGGCGTAAATGTCGCTCGCGGATTCGTAATCGAACACCACTTTTTTGTCGCGCGTCACCTCCTTGACCCCGTGGCCGGTGTTGAACAACAGATTGCCGCCGGGCAACACCCAGAGATCGTTGCAATTCGTGGCCCCGTCATATTCCCACTCGATTTGACCGCTCCGGGAGATGATGAACACCCGGCCTTGCGTATAATCGGTGCAGACAAACGAATGCGCCACCCCGTTGGTCGCCGCAGCGGGCGGCGCGGGTTGGGCGAAAACCGGCCCGGTCAGCAGGCTAACGAGGAGGAATCGGCCGGTCTTCGCTTTCATGCCGTGGAGGTTTGATTTTTGAAATTTCCGCCGAACATCACTGCTTCTTCAACCGTTCCAATTGCGGTTTCTCCACGATGGCCGTCGCCCACAGGAAACCCGCCACGGCTTCCTTGGCGTTGATGGATTTTCGGAAATGAATGTAATGCGCGTAATCCACCTGCACCCCGACCCCATCGCACGCGCTGTAAACGTCGAGCAACCCTTTGCTGTTGATCTTCGCGTTGGCGACGATGCCCTGGTAGCCTTTGGCCACCACCGGGGCGTATTCCGCCCGGTCGAGCAGGCCCAATTCAATGCCTTTGGCCAGGGTGTAGGTGAACATGGCGCTGCCAGAAGTATCCGTCCAATTATCGGGCTGATCGCCCTTGTCCACGACTTGAAACCAGCGCCCGCTCTGCGGATCCTGCGTGTGTTTCAACCCGGCCGCCAGCCGGTGGTAAACCCCCTCGAGTTCGGCGCGGCGCGGGTGGTCTTTGGGCAAATCCGCCAGCGTCTCGACCAAAACGAGCGCATACCAACCCAGCCCTTCGCTCCACACCTCGGGCGACAGACCGGTTTGCGGATCGGCCCAGCGCGGAACACTGCCGCCATGGCCGGGTTCAAAAAATCCGTGCCGCAGCAGTCCGGAATCACCCTGGGCGGCCAGTTTGGCGTAAAGCCCGAGCTGTTGCGCCGCTTCATTCCAGCAATACTCGCGGTCGCCGATGGATTTGCCGTAGCGCGTCACAAACATCTCGCCCATGAACACGCCGTCAATCCACATCTGGCCATTCATGCGTTCGTTGTGCCAGAACCCGCCGTTGGTGTTGCGCGGATAATGATCCAGCGCGCGCCGGATTTTATCGGCGGCCGTTTTGTAACGCGGATCCCGGGTGGCTTCATACATCCAAATGAGGGTGTTCCCCGTCATCATGTTGTCGAGATTGCCGAAGCTGGGCGTGTTCGTCGCCCCCTTGAAATTGGCGACGCCCCGGAAATTCCCGTCCGCATCCACAAACTCGTCAATATATCGTTTGGTGTAATCGAAATATTTCGGGTCGCCCGTGGCGCGTGACAACAACTCGAACCCGTAAAGCTCATAACCGTTCACATACGTCCAGGCGTTGAAATACGCCTTGGAGAAGTCCGGCCACCGGGCCATGATCGTTTCTGCGGCGGCGACGGACCAAAACCGGGGCGCCCGCCCCGGGGCATAATCCAAGTGGGCGTCACGAACCGCGCTGCCGGCGGCGTCCCGCATGGGCGGATTGGTCGGATGGGCGGGGGCCGGGGCGTTGGTGGTGCCGGACACATCGGCGGCCGTGGCCGCCCAGCCCGCCGGGATGAGGAAAAGCGCGATCAAGAGACCGGGCCAGGGCGGGAACGCGCCAAACGAACGGGAATTGGTTGTCATGGAGCCAGAATATAAATTCACCCCCCCGTCTGTCTCGATTTTTTTGCGGGTGGGAATCGGCGGGGGCGCATCCTGTCACCGCCCCCGGTTCCCACCAGCCGGATGCCAAGTACCTCAGACTTCCCAGTCTGCTGTCTCGCCTCCCGCTTTTAAGAAACATCTATGGAACGTGTTGATTGGCAGCCAGTTGCCTTCAGGGCCAAAGGCCCGCCTTTATACCAGCCTGGGGCCCTCGCCCCAGGTTTCAGGACCAACGAATAATCAAGGGCTGAAAGCCCGATCCAATCCTCAGTCGCCCGTCCGGGGAACGTTTCTTCCTGCATCAGCACCCCAGGGCATCCCCGCTCTGCGCCTCTGCGTAAAAAAAACGGTTCCTCGGTATTCCGCTCCCTCCCCATTGCCAAGGATTTGGGTGCTCATAAAAATTCCCGCCAAAATTTGACAAACCGCAAAAGCGACTGTATTTTGTTTGGTTTTTGGTTAGCCCCCGAATGGAGGTTGGTAGGCCGGCAGCCGCTGATCTTTGACATATTATATTGAAGTATCTTGGAAGCTGCCGGGGATTATTAACCAACCCGCAAAGCAAGCCTCGCAGGACACCGAGAAAAACATGGAAACTGAGTCATTTTGACTCTGTGCCATTATATCTCTGTGGTTGATTTCCCTTGTTTCCGCTTTCTCGCTTTCCCGCTTTCCGCTTTGGCATTTAACTCTATTCTGTCCCAAACCCGTTCCGGTCAAGGTCAGTCAAGGTCAGTCAAGGCTTTCCCTGCCGCCCGGCACCCCAGACCCAAGACCCGGAACCCCAGCCCCAAAAAGTGGGTCAAGCCCAGTCAAGGTCAGTCAAGCCCATCCGGGTCACACGGTAAATCGGTCAAACAAGGCGAAACCAGCCTAAACCAGCCATGCCTGTATAAGGCGCCGCCCCCTGCCGCGCACTATTTCCCAAAAATTCCGCCGAGGCCGGAGGTGATTTTATTCGCCACGCCCTTCCCCAGCTTGCCCACGTTTTTGCCCAGATCCCCAACGGCTCCGGTGACGGTCTTGACGGTGTCGCTGCTGATGGCGTCAAAGATCCGGTGCGATAATTCCGCCGGCGTCAATCCGGCATCCCCCTTGCCCAGGTCAGTCAGGTGGATATCCGGCAGGGGGAGGGTCATTTCCCGGCCGCCCAGGCTGGTGAGGCTGACATGGATTTTCGCGTCCGTAATTAGAAAGTCGTCCACCTCAATCTTTTTCGCCGGCTTGGCCCCGGCCGCCGGGGAAGCAGTGCCCGTGGCCGGGGCGGGGGAACTCAGATTGTCTCGGATTTTGAAAAGGTTGTTGCCGCTCAAACCGCCTTCAAAGGTGATTTCCGGCGCTTCCACATGGATGGAGTGAACGACGATTTTATCCGAGAGTGCCGAGGCCACGTCCACGCTCACCTCGGCCACGCCCACGCTCACGGCAAACGGGGTCTTATAACCCTCGGGATTACCCACCACCAACCCTTTGACCCGGGCCGAACCGGACAAAACGCCGATGTGAATGCTCTCCAGCGTGACGGGCACGCCGGCGATTCTGGGGCCGACGGTTTCCACCCCCTTTTTGACAATGCCGTCCAAACACAGGGCCACCACGATGACGGCCACCACGGCCAGCACCACGAGTCCGACTCCCGTCGCCAACAGAATTTTTTTAATTTTCATAATGAAGGTTATTGGTTTTTAAAAGATCCGCCCGCCGCCCGCCGGGGGGGAACGACCGCCCGGCGCCAACCCCAACCCCGTCAGCTAACACCGGGCTAATGCGGCTGGCAAGTTTGTTTTATGCTTATTCTCGTCCGGCGACCGGGTGGATTTTCAGTGGAAATTATCATTGCATTCCCAGTGGCAGATGTAATAGTCTTTTAAGCCGGTTGTTGGGTTGGGTCACATGACAAGGGATTTTCGGTTATGAAATCAAAGACCGCGTCAACGCCAGAAAAAAAGAAATCTCCGCCCCGGGAGCCCCAGTCCGGGGGAACCGCCAAAGTCGCGCCGCCCGCCGGGCCGACCCGGCCGGCTCCCACCGCCGCCGTCCCCGAGTTTTCCAGTTCCAAACCCGTCTCCAAACGCTCCGCCCGCAAGCCCCTCCTCCAAACCGTGGTCAACGCCGCCAAAAAAATGTTGAAACCCAAAACCGCAACCACCCCCGCCCCAACCCCCGGCTCGGTGCCCCCCATTGAACCGGCGAAGCCCACGGACACGGTAAAAACCCCGGAACCCGCCAAAGCCGCGGTTCCGGCCCGCGCCGTCACCCCTTTAAAAACGCCGGAAACGGTGCCGCCCGTGGAATCCAAGGCCGGTGCCGCCCCCGCGCCCGGCGGCCGGCGCAAAAAAATTGAACCCCCGGCCATTCTGACCGAACCGGATGCGCCCCCAACCCCGGCCCCGGCGGGTCCGGGAGGGAAGTTTGTCCTCGGCCCCACCACCGCCGTGCTGGACTATGATGGCCCGGAAGTCGAGTTGCCCGAAGCCTATGGCACGAAGAAACTTTTTTTAACCGCCCGCGACCCCCACTGGCTCTACGCCCACTGGGATCTGACCGTAAACCAGCAGCACGCTTTCAATGCCGAGTCCTCGGACGGCCATCTCGTGTTGCGGGTCTATGGCGCCAAAATCGAGGGCCATCCGGTTTACGAAATCCATGTGCATCCCGAATCGCGCCATTGGTTCATTCATGTGGAGCGCGCCGGCAATTCCTACTGCGCGGAACTCGGGTGCTACTCGCCGCTGGGCAAATGGACGCGGATCGCGGTCTCGAGTGCCACCGTCACCCCGCCGGACGCCGCCTCGCCCGAGACAGATGTCGAGTTCGCCACGATCCCCTACGAATTTCCGTTCGTCAAATTGATGCAAATCATTGAGGAGGCCGTGCGGGAAAATCTGCCGCTGGCCCAGGCCATTGAAGAATTACGCCGCTCCGGGCATCCGGATCTGCCGCGTTTGAAACCGACCCCGGCCCCGCATACCCCGGCCCTTTCCCGGTCCGGTCATGAACCCAACGGTCACCCCGCCGCCCCCGTGATTCCGCCCATCCAATGGACGGCCCAACAGGAGCAGGCCCTGGCCCGGGTCATCTGTATTGATCAGAGCCGCCGCATCTGGATGGGGTCCTTGGAAATCACGGAACTCATCCGCCGCCGGCTCACCCAACAGGTCAGTTCGCCGGCCCAGCCGTTCGGCGGCCCCGGTCCGGTGGGAGCCGCCGGTTGGGGTGCGGCCTCCAGCCCGGCCGTTTCGAGTCCGGCCGTTCCGTTCGGGATCAGCCCGCCGTCGGAAAAGAGCTTTTGGTTTAACGTCAACGCCGAGTTGATCATTTACGGGGCCACCGAACCGGGGGCCAAAGTCACCCTGGGCGGTCAGGAGATCAAACTCCGGCCGGATGGCACGTTCAGCTACCGCTTTTCCCTCCCCGATGGCAAATACGACCTCCCGGCCGTCGCCGTTTCCGCCGATGGCACGGATGCCCGCGCCGCCGACCTGAAATTCAGCCGGGAAACCCAATATTTGGGCGATGTGGGCGTTCATCCACAAGATTCCTCGCTAAAGCCGCCGCTGCCGGATAATCTGCCGGGAAATCTGTGATTGATTTCGCCTTTATGGATGCGTCCGAACGCGGAGCCCTGATGCTCGTTTGTTCCATCGCCATTGCGCTGATTGGCTTCAGCCTGGCGGAATTGGCGCTGACCCTCACGGCGGATTTCAACAACCTTGCGGCCATGGCCGTCCTGCCCTGCATCCTGAAAGGGCTGCCGGCCGTGGTGGGAGTGGGGATGTTGATCAAAGCCCGGGCCATCGCCGAATGGCTGAATGATCTGTTGGACGGCTGAATCCCCCCAGTCGCTGTTTCATGCAAGGTTATCTTTCCATTGTCCTGCACGCGCATCTCCCCTTTGTGCGGCATCCCGAACACGAAAAGTTTCTCGAGGAAACCTGGCTGTTTGAGGCCGTCACCGAGACCTACCTGCCCATCCTCCAGATGCTGGAAAACTGGCGGCACGACGGCATCGAGGCGCGCCTGACCCTGTCCCTCTCCCCCACCCTCTGCACCATGCTGCTCGATCCGGTGTTGGGCGCGCGTTACGAGCGGCACCTGGACAGCCTGATTGAACTGGCGGACAAGGAAATCCACCGCACCCACTGGGACCGGGCGTATCGGGAACTGGCCTGGATGTATCACCACAAGTTTAACCTGGCGCGCGACACCTGGCGGACTTGCGGCGGCAATCTGGTGGGGGCGTTCCGCAAATTTCAGGACGCCGGGCGGATCGAAATCATCACCACCGCCGCCACTCACGGGCTGTTGCCGCTCATGGCCGGCCATCCGGCGTCATTGCGCGGCCAGATTCTCACCGCCCGCGACCATTACCGCACCTGCTTTGGCCGCGACCCGCAGGGCATCTGGCTGCCCGAATGCGCCTATGTGGCCGGGGTTGAGCCCTGGCTGCAGGAGGCCAACATCCGCTGGTTCATTCTGGACACGCACGGACTGCTGCACGCCAGCCCGCGTCCGCGTTATGGCACCTTCGCGCCGATCTTCACGCCCAGGGGCATTGCCGCCTTCGGCCGCGACTTCGATTCCTCCCGGCAGGTTTGGAGCAAACATGAAGGCTATCCCGGCGACCCGCGTTACCGCGACTTTTACCGCGACCTCGGCTTCGATCTGGATTTCGACTACGTCAAGCCGCATCTGCCCTCCCCCGACCACCGGGGTTTCACCGGCATGAAATACTTCCGCATCACCGGCGGGACCGGGCCGAAGGAAATCTACCAGCGCGACCACGCCCTCAAGGCCGCCAGCGAACACGCCTCCCATTTTCTGGAAGAACGCCTCCAACAACTCCGGCAACTGGACGGGTTGATGGACCGCCCCCCGCTCATGATCGCCCCCTACGATGCCGAACTGTTCGGGCATTGGTGGTATGAGGGGCCGGAATTTCTGGACTTTCTGGCGCGCAAAATCTTCAACGATCAAAAAGACCTCAGCCTCATCACCCCGGGCGAATATCTCCGCCGCCACGACACCCACCAGGTGGCCACGCCGAGCGCCTCGAGTTGGGGTGAAGAAGGCTATTGGCGGGTGTGGTTGAATGAGAAAAACGAGTGGATTTACCCCCATCTCCAGATCGCCCAGGAACGCATGACGGAACTGGCGCAAAAATATCCCCAGGCCGACGGCCTGACCGCCCGCGCCCTGCGCCAGGCCGCCCGCGAACTCCTGCTGGCCCAGGCCAGCGACTGGCCCTTCATCCTGCGGGCCGGCACCAGCCCCGGCTACGCCCGCCGCCGCGTCAAAGACCACCTCCTCCGCTTCATCGCCCTGCACGATCAACTCACCGCCACCAGCGTGGACGAAAAGTGGCTGGCCGAAGTGGAAGCCCGCGACCCCGTCTTCCCGGACGTGGACTGGCGTTACTGGCGGTAAGGTCTGCTCCAAACCACGGCCAACACCTGGGTCGGTGGAACCCTTCCCCTCCGCCCGGCTTGTCGCGCCGTAGCGGCGTCTCTGGCGAGCGCCGCAAAATAACCCCCGGATTATCCAACCTCAATCATCCTCGCAAAGGTTTGCATCGCGCTCCACAAGCATCCCCCGGTGGACCTCGGGTTCAGCGATTCTGAGCGTGATTTCTCATCATGGCGGGTTCCCGATCCAATCGCCCTCAACATCGAAGGGCATCGTTTGATAACGCGGATGCAAGCCGACCGCAAGCAACGCCATAAACGCCATTCGCTTGACGATCCGGACGGTGCCCACATCAGTATAGACCATGCACCGGAGTCGCCACGGGACCAGATCGGTGGGGATGGGGGTTAAGAATTTTCCGACCGCGCCACCGCCCAGGACCGAATCGAAATGATAACCGCCCGCCTTCCGGTAAAAAGTCAGGCTGCCCGGTTGATCCGGCGCAGGGATTTCGACCAGGTCCCCGTAAATTTGGATGGTGAAACTATTCCGATTCGTGACGGCCATGCGTGCCAGCCGGATTCCCGTGGGACCGTTGGTGTAGCCGAGCAGTGCAAAGGCCACATCCGGCCGGCGGACCGGCTGGCAGTCAGCCCAAATCAGCAGGGTGCCGAGGGCCACGGCGATTACCGCCAAAACCACGACCAGCTTGAGCCGCACGCCCCCGCTGACGACGGGCCGGGAGGATGGCTGGTGGATAATCATGGACATAACATAGGCTGATTTTGCTCAAACGACAAGCCATCAACCCCGAAGCGGTCGGCTTTTGGTGCATCCCGAAGTTGGTGGTAAAGCAGGCGGACGCGCCAACTTGGCGGACAGCCTGCAGGTTTGGAAACCTGCGAGACAGCAGACTTGGAAGTCTGCGGTACTTTGCGTCCGGCCGATGGAAACCTGGGGCACGATGCGCCCCGCCGGCTTTTGCCCCGGATTTTTCTTTTGCCACCTTCCGGCGATATTGGTGTAATGTTGAAGCAGCGAATAACGTTTGCCGCCTATGATCACGAAGGTCCAATTTCAAAATTTCAAGGCGTTGAAAAACGCCGAGCTGAAACTCGGCGCGTTCAACGTCCTCATCGGCCCCAATGGCAGCGGCAAAAGTTCGGTGTTGCAGGGACTGGAGGCGATGGCCAATCCGATTTCAGTTAACTGGCCACAAGCGGTCACGGTCGGATTACCAACCAAAACTGCTTCAATAACGCTGGATATCCAAAATCCTTGCAAAAGGGTGCATTTAGAAGTTGGTCAGCAAGGCAATACCAATCGTAATTTTGTGGATGATAACGGTCAATTGACTGAAGATTATGGCCCAGACGGCATAGCCACCCAAAAGTTTTTGCAAAAAATTTCAACTTTTTCATTTCAAACCGCTTTGATGGCGAATCCGGTTAATCCCCAAAATTGGAAGGCACTCAACCGCGACGGTTCCAACTTGGCCGGTGCCATTACATTCTTGCGTGACAAGGATGAGGATGCCTATAACCATCTTCGTTCTGAATTGCAACGTTGGATTCCCGAATATGACGGTATCAGTTTTGAGAATGACCAGAACGGTTACCGCAAACTGGCCCTGCGTCAAAAAATCTCGCGTCTGAACCTTCCCGCCGAGCAACTCAGCGAAGGCACTTTGCTGGCGCTGGCGCTCCTGACCGTTGTTCATCAACCCGACGCCCCGACCTTGATCGGCTTGGAGGAACCCGACAGGGGATTGCATCCGCGCCTCTTACGGGAGTTGCGTGACGCCCTGTATCGCCTGAGTTTTCCGGCTGACTTTGGCATCCAGCGCGCCCCGGTGCAGGTGGTGGTCACCACGCACTCGCCGCTGTTCCTCGACCTGTTCAAGGATCATCCCGAACAGGTGATCATCGCGGAGAAAAACGCGGACGGTTCGGCCGTGTTTAAGAACTTGAGCGACGATGCCCAACTGCGCGAGATTATCGGGGACGCCCCGCTGGGCGAGGTTTGGTATAGCGGCATTCTGGGCGGTGTGCCCGCTGCGGCTTGATGCGAGTCGCCATCCTGAGCGAATCCGCCGCTGACGAAGCGGCATTGCGGGTGCTTGTGGACGCATTGCTGGGGGTGAAAACCATTCCGGTGGAAACCCAGTTGCGCAGCCGGGGCTGGACGGCCGTGCAGAGCATCCTGCCAAGCATTTCCAAGCAGCTTCATTATCGGACAGACACCGATGCTCTGGTCGTGGTGGTAGATTCCAACCATACTTATCTTTCGGGAGACCAACCGAAAAACCGTCTGCGTGAATTTCAAGAACTGGTTAAACGCTGCCGGAGCCAGTTAAAACCCGTGTCAGGCCGGGTTCCGCTCCTAATCGCCGTGGGCGTGGCCGCGCCGGCCATCGAGGCTTGGTGGCTTTGCGGGACGCATCCACAAATCAGCGAAGCCGCTTGGGAAAAGGGCTTGGATGAGAACCAAGAGCCTTATTCCAAATTGGACTTAAAAAAGTGGTTGTATGGAGCGGAGAATAATTCCTTGGAGCACATGACTGAGAAAATGGTTGCGGCGGCGCGGGCGCTGGAAAATGACCTGACCTTATTGGAACGGGCATTCCCCCATGGCTTCGGCAGCCTGGCCGCTGAAATCCGCCAGTGGCGGCGACTGGGTTAGCCCCGTGCATCCCGAAGGTGTTGGTGATCCCGGAAAGGCACACGTTTTTGAACTCGACGACATGTCGTCTCGTCCAAAAGCGGCGACCTGTCGCCGCACTCCAAATGCCTTAGGCCTAAAATCCGCCGGTGGCGGCGGCTCGGTTAGCCGTGTCGGTCGCACTGACCGGCTTATGGCTTGCCATCATTCTGCTGCTTGCGGGCGATGATTTCCAAGGCGGCCGCGCCCCGCTCGATTGCGATCACCAACCGGCCCATCAGCCGCAGGAGGCAAATGATGATGGCGACGATGCAGCCAAAGTAAACCAAGTAGAGAATTATGGGAATGAATGATAAAGCCATGATTTGATACTGAGCCACTTTGGGGAGGGGAAGTCAATTTGGATTTTCCCCTTTCCCAGACTGGCATTTGTCCCGGCGTTCGCTAAGCTGTCCGGGCCATACGCAATGGACAACACACGTGACACGCTGGGCATGATTGCCGGAAACCGCACCCTGCCGCTGGAATTCGCCCGGCTGGCCCGGGCGGCCGGCGTGCGCCGGTTGGTGGCGGCGGCCTTCGAGGGCGAGACCGACCCGGCGCTGGCGCGGTTGGTGGATGAAATCGTCTGGCTCCGCGTGGGGCAACTGGCCAAGCTCATCGCCGTCTTCACGGAACGCGGCGTGAGCGAGTGCGTGATGGTGGGGCAGATCGCCCCCAAGAACCTGTTTGACCTCCGCCCGGATTTGCGGGCGATGGCCCTGCTCTTCCGGCTCAAGGAAAAAAACGCCCACACGATTTTTGGCGGGATCGCCGCCGAATTGCAAAAGGACGGCGTGGCGCTGATCGAGGCCACGCCCTGGCTCACCCCGCTGATGCCCGCCGCCGGCTTTCATCTGGGCCCGAAACTGTCCGCCGAACAGCGGGCGGACGTGGCCTTTGGCCATCGCGTGGCCAAGGAAGTTTCGCGGCTCGAGATCGGCCAGACGGTGGTGGTTAAAAACGGCACGGTGCTGGCGGTGGAGGGGTTTGAGGGAACGGACCTGTGCCTGACGCGCGGGGGTGGACTCGCGGGCCGCAGCGGCGGCGCCGTGGCGGTGAAGGTGGCGCGGGAAAAGCACGACTTGCGCTTTGACATCCCCTGCCTCGGCGCGCGGACGCTGGAAACCTGTGCGGCGGCCAAAATCGCCGTGCTGGCGCTGGAGCCAGGCAAAACGCTGCTGCTGGAGCGCGAGGCCTGCGCCGGCCTGGCCAAAAAGCATAAAATCTCGGTGGTGACCCCCGAATAATTTCATTTTAATTTTCAACGGTTAAGCCATTATTTACCATCATGTTAAAGTCCCACGAACTTTTCGGTTTCATGTCGCCCGCCCTCGCGAACGACATTCTCTCCTACACTTTTGAATCAGACAAACCCACTTACCGGGCGACGATGAACGCCGTGGCCGAGGCGCGCAAGGTGCGGGGGGTGTTTCTCGAACGCCAACCGCGCGCCCAGCGCCATGCGATGATGGTGACCACGCTCTCGCGGCCCGCCTCGGAACTGGTGGCCGCCGGGCTGCTGCGCGCCTGGCTGGTGCAGAAGCAAAACGCCATGCTCGTGGATTTTCTGGACGCCCTCGGCCTGGCGCATGACAAGGGCGTGGTCGAAGGCCTGCCCGGCGAAATGGCGGATGAGAAACTGACGGCGGCGGTGGAGGTGCTGCTCGCCAAATATCCGGCCGAACACGTGGCCTTGTATCTGAACGCCTTCAACGGCATGAACGAGGCCAACTGGGCGAATTTGAAAGTGATGCTGGAAAAGGATCCCCGCTTGCAACTCGGCGCGACGAGTTAGCGTCTTTCATCAATGTGTGACCTCACGAATCCAGTTCAACCGACGACGCCGGCGGAAAGTTGGAGCCTTTCAACTCGTGCTGCTGGCGTGGCTGGGCTTGGCATTGGCGGCCCGGGGACGCGATGCCGGGCCGGAATATCTGATTGATGTCTGGACGGCGGACAACGGGCTGCCGGACAGTTCGGTGACCGCCATCACGCAGACGCCGGATGGTTATCTCTGGGTGGGCACGTATAACGGGTTAGTGCGCTTTGACGGGTCGCGCTTTGTCACCTTTGATCCGGCGAATGTGCCGGCCCTGGCCCACGCCCGGGTGCGCAAACTTTCCGTGGATGACCAGGGCACGCTGTTCATCAACACTTATGACGGTTCCCTGACCTCCCTCCGGCAGGGGGTGTTTGCCCGCGAATGGACCGGCCATGATGAAAAAGATCCCGACGCCAGCCTGGTTTACTCGGGCTCGAATCAAGTCACTTTTTTGCTGCACCACGGCTCGCTGCGCCGGCGGGCGCAAAACGCCGCCGCCGGCACGGGTTGGACCGAGGCGGCGCCGGCCAGCCGGATGGTGGGGGCGCTGTGCGTGGTGGATGGGAACGGCACCGTTTGGTATCGCGGCGCGGACAAATTATTATGGCGGCAAACGGGGGGACAGTTTGAATTATTGCCGCCGGACGCGGGCCTGGCGGGCGGTGAGATTGATTGCCTGGCCACGGATGCCACGGGGCGGTTGTGGGTGGGCACGGATCAGGCGATCGCCCGCTGGACCGGGACGCGGTTTGAAAACGTCACGCCCACGAACGGGGAGCCGGTGCGGGAAATCACCGCGCTGTCCATCAATGAGGATGGCTCGTATTGGGCGGTGGTCAATGGCGCGGTGCGGGCGGGGCGGGACCGCCGCTGGGTGGGCGAGGCGGCGGCGCTACGGAATGTGTTCACGGGCAACCTGACGCAAATGGGGGCGCAGCCGGATCATCATGGCGGCGTGTGGCTCCATGAATATCAGCACGGCCTGTTTCATGTGGATGCGGAGGGCGGTGTGCGGCGGTTCGATGCCGAACCGGGGTTTCCCGGGGACCGCATCAATTGTTTCTTTGAAGATCAAGAGGGCAATGAGTGGGCCGGATTGACGGCGGGCGGTCTGGTGCGAATCCGGGAGCGGCGGTTTCAAACGGTGGTGCCGGGGCAGGAATCCGCCCCGAAGCCCGCCGCGTCAGTTTGTGTGGATGCCGGGGGGACGGTCTGGATCGCGACGCTGGGGGACGGCTTGGAATCCCTTTCGCCGGAGGGCACACTGAACCACGTGCCGATCCCCGGGGATCCGAGCGGGGAATTCGCCTTCAGCCTCTGTCCGGATGCGACGGGGCGCTTATGGGTGAGCGCGGGGCTGGAGGATTTGTATGTACTCGCCACCGGCGGACTCAAGCGCATCTCGCCGGGAGTGCACGGGGTGAAGGCGATTCTGGCCGATCATGCCGGCCGCATCTGGGTGGGCACCAAGAACGGTTTGTTCACGGCCACTCCCGACGCCCCGACGGATTTCAACCTGAATGAGGAGGTCGGCCGGGTGGATGTGCGGGCACTGGCGGAAGACGGGCGGGGCGCCTTGTGGGCGGGCACGGAAGACGGCACGTTGTTGCGCATCGCCGACGGGACGGTCACGCCGATTCATCCGGCGGCGGCCCCGGCCTTGTCGCAAGCCATTTGGTCGCTGCTGCCGGACGCGGATGGGAGCCTTTGGGTGGGAACGTTCCGGGGCGGGTTGCTGCATTATCAAGCCGGCCGGTTCACCCGTTTTGGCAAGCGCGAGGGGTTGCCGGACGATGTCATTTCCCAGATCCTGGATGACGGCCGGGGCAATCTCTGGCTGGGTTCCAACCAGGGCATCTTTCGGGTGGCCAAAGCGGCGTTGACGACGGCCGATACGAATTTGATACCCGGCATTGTCTATGGCCGGTCGGATGGTTTGCCATCGCTTGAATGTTCCGGGGGTTACCAACCGGCGGCCTGGCGCGGGGCGGACGGGCGTTTATGGTTCACCACGCTCAAAGGGGCGGTTTGGGTTCAACCCGCCGATTTGCACCCCAATCTCCGGCCGCCGCCGGTGGTGATCGAAGATGTGTTGCTAGATGGCGAGAGCCTGCTCACGCCGGCGGATACCCCGGATCAACCCCCCAACCCGGCGGCGGCCTTTGTGCGCGGGCGACCGCTGATCATCCCGCCGGGGAAACATCAGTTTATTTTTCAATACACCGGCATCAGCCTGGTCTCTTCAGATCGGGTGAAGTTTCGTTATCAACTCGAAGGCGAGGACGCCGGATGGATTGACGCCGGCAACCGGCGGTCCGCCCAGTATAGTTATCTGCCGCCCGGCCATTACCGCTTCCAGGTCATCGCCTGCAACAGCGACGGGGTCTGGAACCGGGTCGGCGATGCCTTGACGTTGAAGGTGCGGCCCCATTTTTACGAACTTGCTTGGTTCCGGCTGGCGGCGGCAATCATCATAATCGGGGGCGTGTCGGGCCTGCTCCGCCACCTGGCCATGCTGCGGCTGCGCCGGAAAATGGAGCAATTGGAACGGCAGCATGTCCTCGAACGCGAACGCACCCGCATCGCCAAGGACATCCATGATGATCTGGGCGCCAGCCTGACCCTCATCGCCGTGCTCGGGGATCTGGCGCAGAAAGAGAAAACCGGCGACCGCATTGAGAAGATGTCCGCGATGGCGCGCCAGGCCGTAAAGTCGCTGGACGAAATCGTCTGGGCGGTGAATCCGCGTAACGACACGCTCGCCCACTTGATTGACTACACCGGGCAATTCGCCACCGGCTATTTGCGCGATGCCGGCGTTCGTTGCCGGTTGGATGTCCCGGAACAAACCCCGGCGCGCGAAGTGCCGGCCAATGTGCGGCACAACCTCTTTCTGACCGTCAAGGAAGCGTTGCAAAACATCGTCAAACACGCCCGCGCCACCGAAGTCTGGCTGCGGATCAGCGCCACTGCCCAGCACCTGAAAATCGTGGTGGAGGACAACGGCTGCGGGTTTGAGCCCCCCGCGGAAAACGCCCTGGCCGACGGGTTGCGCAACATCCGGCAGCGGCTGGAGGAAATCGGCGCGGGTCACCAAATTCAAAGCCATCCCGGCACGGGAACGGTCATCACCATCGAGCTTTCCTGGGCCCAACCCGCCCCCCAGCCTCGTATCTTCATCCGATAGCCACCCTGAAATTCAGGCTTAAACTAAACTAAAGCAACGTGCCGCCCCATGAGTATTAAAATATCCATCGTCGAAGACCAGGCGGACATGCGTCAAAGCCTCGTGGAATGGCTGGATCACGCCCCGGGCCTGCATTGTGTCGGCGCCCATGCGACGGCGGAACTGGCGCTGCAAAAAATCCCCGCCGAAAAACCGGACGTCGTGCTCATGGATATCAACCTGACCGGCATGAGCGGCATCGAGTGCGTGGCGCGGCTGCGGGACAAACTGCCGGGCATCCAGGTGCTCATGTTGACGACCTACGAGGACGGCGACACGATTTTTGACTCCCTGCGGGCCGGGGCGAACGGTTACCTGCTCAAAAACATGCCGCGCGAGGAATTGGTGCAGGCGGTGGAACAAGTGCATTCCGGCGGGGCGCCCATGTCCCTGCAAATCGCGCGCAAAGTCATCAACCATTTTCACCGCGACACCCGGTCCGCCTCTGAATTGGAACAATTGACCGGCCGCGAACTCGAGATTCTGCGACTGCTGGCCAAAGGCTACATGTATAAGGAAATTGCCGATCAACTCACCATCAGCATGAGCACGGTCCGCACCCATGTGAGCGCCATCTATGAGAAACTGCACGTCCAGTCCCGCACGGCGGCGGCCATGAAACTGGTCGGGCGCGAATAAGCCCCCCCGGGATAGTCCGTCTCGCCCCGCAGCCACGTCCCGGCAGCGTCGCATTATTACCCCATCCTGCCGGACGGTGCGCCCCCCCCAACTGAAAACATCAGCGGAAATCAGCTTCCTACCTCGCCAAACTCCTTGGTCAACCGGGCGGCCATCCAGAACTAGGCTCGCCCAGTATTTGAATTCGCCCTGCCGGCGGCGGAATTACGTCACTCGCGCATTGCGCAGGACGGGCAACCTTGTATGTTGGAGCGGCATGGGATTTATGACCGGCACGCACGCGCGGGCCGGTTCACCTTATGGAATCAGCCTTGTTGAAAGTATTATTGATCGGTCAGGACGAGCGTTTTGCGCCCGCCCTGGCGGATTTGCTGCGGCTCCGGGCCGGAGCCTGCGAAATGAGCACGGTGCCGAGCCTGGACGCCGGGCTGGGCAAACTGGCGGCCGAACGGTTTGATGTGATCCTGTTGGAGGTGCCGGTGGTCAGCGTGGCGTGGTTGTTTCAGCTCACCCTGCTGGTGAGCCGCGCGGCGCGGGTGCCGGTCATCGTGCTGGGCCCGGCCAATGATCAGGGCTTTCCGGCCCAGGTGGTGCGCAACGGGGCGCAGGATTATCTGGTGCGCGAGGAACTCAACCTGCCCATGCTCGAACATGCGATCCATTGCGCCATTGAGCGACAGGAGGAGCGCATCGCGCTGATTGACGAGCGCGAGAATTATTACAGCGTGTTTGACCATTTGATCGAGGGCATTTTCCGCACGACCCCGGACGGCCATTATCTGCTGGCGAATGTGGCGCTGGCCCGGATTTACGGTTATGACAGCCCGATGGAACTCATGGCGAGCATCAAGGACATCGCCAACCGTTTGTATGTCGAGTCCGGCCGCCGCGAGGAGTTTGTGCGGATGATGCAGTTGCACGACACGCTGACCGGATTTGAATCCCGGATTTACCGCAAGGACGGCTCGATCATCTGGATCGCCGAGAATTGCCGGGCGGTGCGCGATGGGCGCGGCCATCTGCTTTATTACGAAGGCACCGTGGAGGACATCAGCGAGCGCAAGCGGTCCGAGGAGCAAATTCGCCGGGCCACCGAGGAACTTTCCCGCAGCCGCGAAGAGCTGCGCGGCAAAAACTCGGTCATGGAGGAAAATCTCCGCACCGCACGGGAAATCCAACTGGCCATGCTGCCGCAACAATATCCGTGTTTTCCCGCCGGGGTGGCCGCCGCCGAAAGTGCGTTCCAATTTGTCCATCTCTACCAGCCCGCCGAATCGGTCAGCGGGGACTTTTTCAGCATCACCGCGCTCTCGGACGAGGAGGCGGCCGTGTTTATCTGTGACGTCACCGGGCACGGCGTACGGGCGGCGCTGGTGACCGCGATGATCCGGGCGCTGGCCGAGGAATTGAAACCGCTGGCGCGGGATCCGGGGTCGTTCCTGCAAAAGCTGAATTCGGATCTCTGCAATATCCTCAAAAACACGGGTTCCCCCATGTTGACCACCGCCTTCTACCTGGTGGCGAACTGTGAAACCGGGGTGCTCCGCTTTGCCAATGCGGGTCATCCCAAACCCCTGCTGGCGCGCCGGCACCGCGGCATCGTCGAGCCCCTCGTGAATGATTGCGGCCACAGCCAGCCGGCCCTCGGCCTGTTTGATGATCCGCCCTACGGCACCAGCGAGACCCTGATGGATCCCGGCGATTTCGTGATGCTGTTCACCGACGGCCTGTATGAAGTACAGGGCCCCCGGGAGGAACTGTATTCCCAGCAACGCCTGCTGCTGGACGTCAAAAGCCGCATCCTGCTGCCCGCCGCCCGGTTGTTTGACGAAGTGATCGAAGAAGTCCGCACTTTCTCCGTGGATCTGGAATTTGACGATGACGTCTGCCTGGTGGGCCTGGAATACGCCCGCAAACCCGCGCGCTGGAAAAGTTGAGCGGGTGAGGGGTGGGGAAGGTTCGTTGCCCCCACTTGCAGCGGAACGGGTGGCATAATGTTTTGGGCATTTCGATCTGCGGCGATGGGGCCGCCGCCATCCAGAGGTGAGGGCGCTATTCAAAATCCTCTCGGCTGCCAAATCAATCTGTTTACAGCCAAACCGTGCGCCGTGGGCGCTTTCAGGCTTGTTCAGTTGCTTTGATATCCTTATAACGATTTCTGTTTATGTCGGAATGGCTCAAAAAATGTCAGGGCCTGCTTAAGGAACTGGGCGAGATTGTGGATCTGCTCGCCCAGTTGGGTCTCAAGGCAAAACAGCATTGGCGGGTTCTGCTGATCGCGCTATTATCGGCGGCGGTGTATGGATCCCTTCATTGGCTGGCGTTTGAGCATCCAGCGGACACAATTCGCTCATACTACGCCGCGATTGACGCCACCAACTCGACGCATCTTGATGAGGCTTGGAACTTCATTTATCCAACCTACCGAAAACGCTGGTCCAACGATTTCAAATCGTTTGCCGCCGATTATGGGACGACCGTGGCGCATTCGGATATCACCATCACGCCCAGTGAAGACGGTTTTAATCCCCTGGCCCTCTGGCGGATATTTTTCACGCAAACCATTGATTACGAGGTCGCCTTCGTGGCGAAAGATTCCTTTGCCCGGCAGGACTGCGAACAACCCAATGAGAAGAGAAACTGCGAGTGGCTACAAATCAGATGGGAAGAAAAATACTTTCAACTGCTAACCAACCGACCAGCCGCAGAGGAGTATGGCGAGAAGCCAACCCTGGAGCTGATTCGTTTCTACAAGCAAACCATTACGGTCCACCGGCTTTCAACTTTCACCTGGGCAATCAGCGATTTCAAACACGTCGAGACGGGGATTATCTGGTAGGGCCGCACTTCAACGCGCGCTCACAACCAGCCGGAGCGACAGGTGAAACTTTCGTCGCCGTATTTTTTCACCA
>Ga0302278_10000043_pt1 | contig 143086 bp, 119 predicted proteins | sample III_Bog_N3_2_FD_194543 | JGI IMG/M metagenome (GOLD analysis project Ga0302278, IMG submission 194543) | Peat permafrost microbial communities from Stordalen Mire near Abisko, Sweden - III_Bog_N3_2 | ecosystem: Environmental > Terrestrial > Soil > Wetlands > Peat | place: Sweden: Abisko...
GTTTAACGCGAATTTCTTCCATCACAGACTGTATCAGAGCCTTTGCACCTTCCAAACCGGCGAGAACTGCCTGCAAGTCGAGAGCGGGTTTTGAGGGGTTGCGGCTGGAGGCACAGTAAACGCCGTGCTGGCCGACCATGATCAGCGAGTCGGTTAGAAGGTCGAGGGCCACCGCCAGGCGGCCGCGTTCGATGCCCATCATGAATTCGTGGCGTTCCAATTCGGCCCGCTTTTCGTCGAATATGCTCATGCATCCAGCGTATCTGACCAGGCGCACGATGGGCTCAACAAGTGGTTTGGGTGTACAAGCAAAGACTACAGGCTGAGCTTGCGCATGTAATCCGCGTCCAGCTGCAGCGCCTCCATGATCGGCATGTTGAACTCTTCCTGCTCGATGAAGTAGTGCTTGAGGCCTGTGGCGGCCCGAAGGATCGGCTTGTAATCCATGGCGCCACGGCCCAGCACGACCGACTCGTATTCGCCTTTGGCATTCTTCGCCATGTCCTTTACGTGCAGCAGCGGGAAGCGCTCGGGGGTTTTGCTGAGGTAATCCAGAGGGTTGCGGCCGGCGGCGAAGACCCACCCGCAATCCATCTCGAAGACGACGAAAACGGGGTCTGTGAGGCGAAGCAGCTCATCGTAGAAAACCACGCCGTTCTCGCTGCCGAACTCCGGCAAATGATTGTGATAGCCGAAGGTCATGCCGGCGGCCTTCACCTTCTCGCCGATGCGGTTGAGCTCGCCCGCGGCCCAACGCCAGTCGTCCAGAGTGAGCGGCCCGGTGGCCCCGCGGTCGCGGTGCATGGGCGAGGGGCAGACGAGGTAGTCCAGACCCAGCCGGTAGCCATACTCGGTCCATTGGTCGAGGCGCTCGACCAGCTCGGCCATGGAGTGGTGGGTGCTGACGCAACGCAGCCCGGCGCGGTCCATGGCGCGGCGGAACTCGGTGGCAGACAGGCCGTAGTAGCCGGCCGCTTCGACCTCGGTGTAGCCCGCGGCAGCCACTTTGCGCAGAGTGCCGTCAAAGTCCTTGGGCAGTAGTTCGCGCACGCTGTAGAGCTGCAGCCCGATGGGCAGGCTGAGGGGTTTGGCGGCCAATTTTTCAACCCCGGCACAGGTGGCCGCAACCACCGCGCCCGCGGCTTTCAAGAAACTTCTGCGCGAAGCAACGTTCATCTTTCTTTCTCCTCAGGCAAGTCGGCGGAAGGTTTGCAGTCCTGCGGCAGGAAGCAGCGCACGGCCTTGCTCACCACCGGTGCAAGCGCATCACGTTATTGGACGCAGAGGGGAGCTGCCCGGTGCGCGAACTTCCACGGCAGCCTGGAAAAACGTTTAATCTGGCCCATTGCCTGCGTCCGAGATTCTCTCTCTTCGGGCTGCACCGTGTCCAGAATTGCGGAAGTGCGTGAGGATTGCCTGCATTGGCTTGAGCCGCTACCATACCAACCTGAAAGAGGCGAGATGAAACACTCAGTGCATTTTGGTCCGGGCGGCGCTGGCGGGGGAATGAGGGTCCGGTTCGGCATGGTTCTGCTGGCGATGGTGTGTGGCGGCTGCGCGGCGTTGGGCGAAGCCCCGGCCAAGCCCGATTTCGGCCCCAACGTCTCGATCTTCAGTCCGTCGATGGCGCCGGCGGCCATCCAGGCTCAGATCGACAGGGTCTACGCCGTGCAGCGCGAAAACGAATTTGGCTCGCAGCGCAACGCCTTCTTCTTTCTGCCCGGCAACTACAAGGTGGATGTTCCGGTGGGCTTCTACACCGAGGTGCTGGGTTTGGGGGCGACGCCAGACAGCGTGCACATCGGCGGCAACGTGCACGCCGACGCCAGCCTTCCCCACAACAACGCCACCTGCACCTTTTGGCGGGCGGCGGAGGGCTTTGCCGTGACGCCGAGCGGCGGGAGCATGCAGTGGGCGGTTTCCCAGGCTGTTCCCTTTCGCCGCATGCACGTGGAGGGCAACCTGGTGCTGCACCAGCACGGCTGGGCCAGCGGGGGCTGGATGTCTGACTCGCTGGTGGACGGCAATGTAGACTCCGGCCCGCAGCAGCAGTGGATCAGCCGCAACAGCGAGTGGGGCAGTTGGACCGGAGCCAACTGGAACATGGTCTTTGTCGGCGTCCCCCATCCGCCCGCGGGCGAGTGGCCCACGCCGCCCTACACCAAAGTGGCCCTGACGCCGGTGGTTCGCGAGAAGCCTTTCCTCCAGGTGGATGCGCGCGGCAACTACAGCGTCCGGGTTCCGGCGCTCGTGACCAACAGCGCGGGCGTTACCTGGCGCTCCGGGTCCACGCCCGGAGAGTCCATTCCCCTCGGCCGGTTCTACATCGCCCACCCCGGTGTGGATACAGCGGCCAGCATCAATGCCCAGTTGGCCCAAGGCAGGAATCTGCTGTTGACGCCTGGAATCTACGATCTCTCCGAGGCCCTCCGCGTCACCCGGCCCAACACCGTGGTGATGGGCCTGGGTTTTGCCACGCTGCGCCCGGTAAACGGCACGGCCGCCATGACCACGGCGGACGCGGACGGCATCATCCTGGCCGGGTTGCTGTTTGACGCCGGGCCTGCGGCCTCGCCGGTTCTGCTGGAGGTGGGACCGGAGGGCAGCCATACTGACCACGCCAGGAATCCCATCTCGCTGCACGACGTCTTCTTCCGCGTGGGCGGCGCGGGCGTAGGCCGCGCGGTGGTCAATCTGCGCATCAACGCAAACGACACCATTGTGGACCACACCTGGATTTGGCGCGCCGATCACGGCGCCGGCGTGGGCTGGGACCAGAACACCAGCGTGAACGGCCTGGTGGTGAACGGCAACAACGTCACCGCCTACGGCCTGTTTGTGGAACATCACCAGCAGTACCAGGTGCTTTGGAACGGCAACGGCGGGCGCACCTACTTCTACCAATCCGAGATCCCCTACGATCCGCCGGACCAGAAGAGCTACACGAGCGGAGCGGGCACGAACGGCTGGGCCAGCTACAAGGTGGCCGACCGGGTAACCACCCACGAAGCCTGGGGGCTGGGCATCTACTCGGTCTTTCTGCGTCCCGACGTCACGCTCAGCCGGGCGATTGAGGCGCCGCACGCGCCGGGCGTCCGCTTCCACCACATGATCACAGTGGCGCTGGGCAACCTGGGCGAAATCTCGAACGTGATTGACGATACGGGAGGGGCGACCTCCATCAAGACGCACGTGACCCCCAAGGTGACTGATTTCCCATAGGCCGCCGCCACGTCCGGGTCGAAACTCCGTGCCCCATCCTTGCGGATTTCTTCTGCAGCGAGGGTGGGAAAGCTTGCATCTCATCAGCCAAAGTCGGCCCCACCGCAGGGGCCAAAGTTGGCCGCACCGCAGGTGCCGGCGCGCCCGCCGTTGAATCATGGGACAATGGTAGGGAAAACATCATGACCAACGACAGCCTTCCAGAGTCCTTGCCCACCGCCGAAACCACCCCCGACGCCGTACCCGAGCCCGCCGAGGAGCCTACCGAGTCCTTTGCCGATCTGCTTTCCGCCTTCGAGCGCAGCCACACGCATCGCGGCGAGGCCGGCTCCAAGCAGTTGCAGGGCACGGTCGTCTCCCTCTCCGCCGACCAGGTGTTTCTGGACATCGGCTACAAGGCCGAGGGCGTGCTGCCCCGCTCCGCCTTCGACAACAATGCCGAAGGGGTAGAGCCGGGCCAGAGCTTCCCGGTCTCCGTGACCGGCCGCGACGAGGAGCACTACTATGTGCTGTCGCGCTTCAAGGTGGCCCAGCCGCGCGACTGGTCAGCCCTGGAGGCGGCATTTGCCGACAAGACCGCCGTGGTGGGCACTGTCACAGAGGTCATCAAGGGCGGACTGAGCGTGGATGTGGGCGTGCGCGCCTTCATGCCGGCCAGCCGCAGCGGCGCCAAGGACGCGGCGGAACTGGAAAGCTGGTGGGCACGGAGATTACCTGCCGCATCACCAAGCTGGACGTGACCGACGAAAACGTGGTGGTGGATCGCCGCGTGGTGCTTGAGGAGCAGGCCCGCGGGCTTGCCGAGTCGCGCCGCGACGCCATGAAGGAAGGCGACATTGTCAGCGGCACGGTGCGCAGCCTGGCGCCCTATGGGGCGTTTGTGGACCTGGGCGGCATCGACGGCCTGCTGCACATCAGCGATATGGCACACAGCCGCGTGGCCAAGGCCGAAGACGTGGTGACCGTGGGCCAGGAGCTGCAAGTCAAGATCCTCAAAATCGACCAGGAGACCAAGAAAATTTCGCTGGGACTGAAGCAGTTGCAGGCCGAGCCCTGGGAGACGGTTCCCGGCCGGCTGGTGGCCGGCCAGCGCATTACCGGCACGGTGACCCGGCTGGCCGACTTCGGGGCCTTTGTCGAGATCGAGCCCGGCCTGGAAGGGCTGATTCATATTTCGGAGATGTCCTGGGGCAAGAAGGTGCGGCATCCCAGCGACATTCTCAAGCAGGGCGACACGGTGGACACCGTGATTCTGGGCATCAAGCCGGAGGAACGGCGCATTTCGCTGGGCCTGAAGCAGACCCTCAGCGACCCCTGGAGCGACGTGCAACTGAAGTTCCCGGTGGGCTCGCAGATTGAGGGCCCGGTCACCAAGCTGATGAACTTCGGCGCCTTTGTGGAGTTGGCCGAAGGCATCGAGGGGCTGGTCCACGTAAGCGAGATCAGCGCCGAGAAGCGCATCGAGCATCCCTCGGACGTGCTGCGCGCCGGTCAGCGGGTGAAGGCGCAAGTGCTGGCCATCGACACCGACAAGCACCAGATCAAGCTGAGCATGAAGCAGCTCATCCCCACCGACATCGACGAGTACATCGCCGAGCACAAGGCAGGGGACGTGGTGACCGGCCGCGTGATCGAGCAGTTGCAGAACTTCACCATCGTCGAACTGGGCGAAGGCATCCGGGGCACCTGCGGTGCGGCAGCCGCGCCTTCGGCGCCTACTGCCATCAAGGAAGCGAAGGCCGCCGGCAAGGTCGATCTTTCCAACCTCTCGTCGATGCTGAAGGACCGCTGGAAGGGCAACACGGTCGCCGCCAGCGCCCAACCCGAGCCCCTGGGCGAAGGCCAGATCCGCAGCTTCAAGATCGTGAAGCTGGATGCGGATGCCAAGAAGATCGAAGTGGCGCTGGCGTGAGGGATCGACGCTGCGATGACCGAAGGCGGGTGGAAAGCTGCGGCAAACGCGAGTAGGATTTAATCCTACTCGATCGGAGGCAAATCCATGCGCACCACCCAGCAGTTCAGCATCACTCTGCCCCACGAGATGGCCGAGATGGTCCGCGCCAGGGTTGAGTCCGGAGAATACGCCACGGAGAGCGAGGTTTTTCGCGACGGACTGCGCGCCCTGGAGATGCACAATCGTGCCCTGGAAACGTGGCTCAGGGAAGATGTGGCCGCAGCCTACGACGCGATGAAAACCGATCCCTCGCGCGCTGCTTCGGCAGACCAGATGCGCGCTTCGCTCGCGGCGGCGCACAAATCCGCTCTCCGTGACGGTTGATGAATAGGGTCGTGTACGCCCCGGAAGCTGAGACGCAACTCGTCGCTCTCTACTTCCACATTGCCGCAGCGGCGTCGCCCGAGATTGCAGCCCGCTACACCGGCGCCATTTTGGAGCAATGCGAAAGCTTGAAATCCTTCCCCATGCAGGGCACGCGGCGGGACGACATTCGTCCCGGACTGCGCGTGATCGGCTTTCGGCGGCGCGTCAGCATCGCCTTCGAGGTGACAGGCGAGGTGGCGACGATCCTTGGCATCTTCTACGGCGGACAGGATTTCGAAGCGGCGTTCGACGAAGAGCGATTCGAGTAGCCTGCAAAACCCCGTGCTCCATCCATGCTGTCATTCGGAGCGACCCGGAGCACAGCGAAGGGGAATCGAAGAACCTGAAGTTCGCTTTCTGGCGCTGCGGTGGGAAGCCACGTCCCTCGACCGGCCCAGCAACCTGACCTCGCCTTACAAATAGACGTCGTCGATGAAGCACCAGCGCCAGTCCTCGCCCCGTTCGGCGGATTGGATGAGCGGATGCCCGGCAGCATGAAAATGCGCGCGGGCATGGCGGTTCTTTGACGAGTCGCAGCAGCCCACATGCCCGCACTCCAGGCACATGCGCAGATGCACCCACGAGTCTCCGCTGGCCAGGCACTCCGCGCAACCCTTGCTTTGCGGCTTCACCTTCTTCAAGTGCTCGGCAATGTGACTGCAAACCGTTGCCGCCATATCAACCTCCTTGGATGGGAACCTTCCTCATAAGCCGTGCCCCAACACAATCGAGCCTTATGCAGAGGTTCCCGACCGCGGGTTACCCCACCCGGTACTGCTTCGCCAGGATGCAGAACTCCTTGACCTGCGCCGCAACCCAGGCCTCGTCGCGGCCCAGTTCGGCAGCCAGCAGCCGGGCCACGGGCTCGGCCATGGCGATGGCCGCGCTGGCGTTCAGGAACAGCGCGCGGGTGTGCCGGGCGAGCACGTCTTCCACCGTACGCGCCACCTCGGCGCGCGCCGCCCACACCACCTCGGCCGCAATGTAGGGCAGCTCGGAGTGCAGTTGCGCTCCGAGGACCGGGTCCTCGGCCAGGGTATGGATGGCCGCGGCGTCGGAGCCGTAGACCTCCAGGCTGCCCAGGGTGGCGGAGTCCTCCATGTAGCCGTGAATCTTCAGGTTCTTGGTCGGACAGGGCGCATCCGCCAGCTTGCCCAGGGTGATGGCGTGGTCCACGGCGTCCTCGGCCATGTGCCGGTAGGTGGTCCACTTGCCGCCGGTAATGGTGAGCAGGCCGGAGGGGTCCACGTGGATGAGGTGATCGCGCGACAGGGCCGAGGTTTTGCCTTCGCCCTTCACCAACGGGCGCAGGCCCACGTAGACGGCCAACACGTCTTTGCGGGTGGGCGGACGGACCAGGAAGCGCGCCGCCGTTTCCAGAATGAAATCGATCTCCGCTTCCAGCGGACGGGGCTCCAGGCTGGGCGCGTCGACCGGGGTATCGGTGGTGCCGGCCACGGCGTGCCCGTGCCAGGGAATCACGAACAGCACCCGGCCATCGCTGGTTTTGGGCACCATGAGGGCCGTGTCGCCCTTGAGGAACGAGCGGTCGAAGACCAGGTGAATGCCCTGGCTGGTGACCACCAGTTGCTCGGCCTGGGGATCGGCCATCTGCCGCACCGAATCGGTGAAGACGCCGGTGGCGTTGACCACCATCCGCGCTGGAAGGGTCAGCTCTTCTCCGGTCTCCTCATCGCGCGCCGTCACGGCGTTCACATAGCCGTCCGCGTCGCGCTTGAGGCCGGTGGCGGGGCAGTAATTGAGCAGGGTGGCGCCGTGATCGGCGGCCGTCATGGCCAGGTGAATGAGCAGGCGCGCGTCGTCGAACTGGCCGTCGTAGTAGACCACTCCGCCACGCAGTTCGTTGGGCTCCAGGGCCGGCAGGCGCTCCAGCGTCTCTTCCTTGCTGAGCAGTTTTGAAGCGCCAAAGCCGTACTTGCCGGCCAGCAGGTCATAGAGCTTGAGCCCGATGCCGTAAAAGGGCGCCTCCCACCAGGTGTAATTGGGCACGATGAAGGCCAGATCGTGGACCAGGTGGGGCGCATTCTGGCGCATCAGGCCGCGCTCTTTCAGGGCCGACATGACAAGGGGGATGTTGCCTTGCTCGAGGTAGCGCACGCCGCCATGCACCAGCTTGGTGCTGCGGCTGCTGGTTCCCTTGCCAAAGTCGTGGGCCTCGAGCAGCGCCACGCTCAAGCCGCGCGCCGCCGCATCCACGGCCACGCCCACACCGGTGGCGCCGCCACCGATCACCACAATGTCCCACGGCTCTTGCCGCTCGCGAACATTGCGCACCATGGTTTCCCTTTGCATCGTTCGCTCCTGTCTTCCTACTCGGTCCAGTTCTTGCTTCGCTCGACGGCGCGGCGCCACTTGGCGCGGCGTTCGGCGGCCTCGGCGGCATCCATTCTGGGTTCAAAGCGCACATCGTTCTGGCGCTTGGCCCGCAGTTCCTCCGGCCCGGCCCAGAATCCCGTCGCCAGCCCGGCCAGGTAAGCCGCGCCCAGGGCGGTGGTCTCAGTAACCCGCGGCCGCACCACCGACACGCCCAGCAGGTCGGCCTGGAACTGCATGAGGAGGTTGTTGACCGCGGCGCCGCCATCCACGCGCAACGCCGCCAGGGGCGTGCCAGACTCGCTTTGCACGGCCTCCAGCACGTCGGCCACCTGGAAAGCGATGCTCTCAAGAGCCGCGCGCGCAATGTGGCCCGGCTTGGTGCCGCGGCCCAGCCCGATCAGCAATCCACTGGCGTGGGGGTCCCAGTGGGGCGCGCCCAGGCCCACGAACGCCGGCACCAGCACTACGCCGCCGTTGTCGGGCACGCTGGCCGCCAGATCTTCCACCTCGGACGAGGAGCCGATCAGCCTGAGATTGTCGCGCAGCCACTGCACCACGGCCCCGCCGATGAAGATGCTGCCTTCGAGCGCGTACTCCAGGCGATGCTGGGCGCTGGCCGCCAGGGTGGTGATGAGCCGGTGCCTGGAGCGCATGAACCCCGTACCGATGTTCTGCAAAAGGAAGCAGCCGGTGCCATAGGTGTTCTTGGCCTCGCCCGGCCCCCAGCAGAGCTGGCCGAAGAGCGCCGCCTGCTGGTCCCCGGCAATGCCGGCGATGACCGTGCCGCCCAGTCCCAGCGTGGTGGTCACCTCGCCCACCAGCTCACTGGACCAGACCACCTCGGGCAGCAGGCTTTCAGGGATGTTGAAGATGCGCAGCAGCTCCGGGTCCCACTCGCCCTTGACGATGTTGAAGAGCAGGGTGCGCGAGGCGTTGGTCACGTCGGTCACGTGGCGGGAGCCGCTGGTGAGGTGCCAGATGAGCCAACTGTCGACAGTGCCAAAGGCCAGCTCGCCGCGCTCGGCGCGGGCGCGGGCGCCGGGGACATGGTCGAGGATCCAGCCGACTTTGGTGGCGGAGAAATAAGGATCGAGGACCAGGCCGGTGCGGTTGGAAACGTCATCGCCGACGCCGCTCTCCTCCAACTGGCTGCACTGCGCGGCGGTGCGGCGATCCTGCCACACAATCGCCGGATAAATCGGCTTGCCGGTTGCCCGCTCCCACACAATCACGGTCTCGCGCTGGTTGGTGATGCCGATGGCCGCCACATCCCTGGGGCGCGCACCGGCGCGGGCCAGCGTTTCAACTGCGCAGGAAAGCTGGCTGGTGAGGATTTCCATGGGGTCGTGCTCGACCCATCCCGCCTGCGGAAAGAACTGTTCAAACTCGTGCTGCGACGAGGCGGCAATGGCGCCTGCCTGGTCGAATAAAATCGCGCGGGAACTGGTTGTTCCCTGGTCCAGTGCAAGGATGTAAGACATTCGGTCGATCCACCTTTGGCAACCAGTCAAACACGGCCGGCTGGGTTTCGGCAAGAATCCGCAGAATTCGGATGCAATCGAATACATATTAGGAATTGCCCGTATGGGGCTGTTCTGAGGCGGCGGGGGAGGAAACTGGCGGGATGAACCTGTCTGAAGGTGTGTTCACTCGCAAGGCTGCGCCGGCTCCCGCCCCTCCGCGGTAAAGTAAAGCTGCGGAAGGATGGAGCACCCTGACATCTATCGGCCGGTCAAGAGCGGGGCACCCGGCAATTGAGAGAGTCCTCCATTGCCTCGGTGATCACCTTAAACCGGCTTTACTTCGATAGAGACGTATGGACGCGCTCGAAGATCGATTTCGAGTCCAACTTAGAGAGTCTGCTTTCATGATGAGGCTCGGTTACTCGCATTGAGCAGGAACCATTTTCAGGCTTCAGTACGGCATCGTCCAAGTGGCGAACTTTAGCCTGTATGCTGAAAACAGCCATCCGGTCCGCGCTGTCGATCTGAATAATTTCGTAGGCCTCAGCGTTCTTAAGCGTATCGTTAAGCGCAATCCAAAGTGCGTCGCACGAGACGTTGAAGCTCTCAGTTTCAGTAACGGATGGAACGTAACCAATCCCAATTTTCTTATCTCTAACTTCAAATTTATGGAAGATGGTTACAATACCGTCATCGACTGCGGCGGTGCATTGGGACTCTCTGAACGAATCACTCACTTTCTTGAATGATCCTATGGGAGACAGTCCTAAACGCAAACGATCATCCATGCCTGTAACTCGATCGTGCAGCACAAGTTTTACGCCAGTCGACTTCTTCTCGAAAAGATAGCCGGAAACAATTGAATAGGTCTGACCTGTGACAAGGTAGTATTCCGGAGAATATACATATTCAACCACGGTAACAAATAGCCACCTGGACTCTCCAAAGTCCAGCTTTTTCATCCATGCATCCGTCGGAGTATTCAGGTCCGCCAATGTGGCATTGATGGAGTTACATTTGGAGGTCTTATAGCCAATTCTGCCAAGTACATTTTCAAGCGCGTCACCGGGGCTAAGATGGGATATACCGCCAGATTGATGAGGTGGGCCATCAAGCAGTACCTGCAGCGTCCGGTCCGATCTCAGGTCGAGTACAGGCGAGACACAGAGGGTGTCAATCTGGCTGAAATGAAAATCTGTATCCATGAAAACCGGCTCCAGATCTTTCGGGGTTTTGGAAAATGCCGCGGGCACACAACACGCAGCTAATACAAGCACTAACAATATTCTCCGCACGATATAATCCTTTCTCTTTGTGGTTTGCATGACACTAGCCCGGATCATTGGCGGATGGCCCACCCTTGCACAGGCATAACACTGCGGGTGCCCCATCCTTCCTGCGGCCTTTGCAGAAAGGGTGGGAAGGCACCACGCTCCATCAGCCCCTGGCTCGCTCGGCCACCAGCATGGATTGCATAATCTGCTCCGAGACCTCGGTGACCGCCCCCGGGGTGTGCGCCAGAAACAGCGTGTTGGTCTTGTCGTTCTCGCCGATGGACTTGAGGGTGTCAAAGTACTGCGTCACCAGCACCAGCTGCATCACTTCCTTGGACGACGCGCCTTCCACGGCCTTCTGGAACTGCTCGACGGAGGTCTGAAGGCCCTCGATGATGGCCTTGCGCTGGTTGGCGATACCCTGGCCCTGGAGCGCCTTGCTTTCCGCCTCGGCCTCGGCCTTCTTGACCACCAGGATCTTCTCCGCCTCGCCACGGGCGTTGGCGGCCACCTGCTCGCGCTGGGCGGCGTTGATGTCGTTCATGGCCGACTTGACCTTGGCGTCGGGGACGATGTCGGTGACCAGCACATTCACAATCTCGTAGCCGAAGGTGGCCATGTCCGCATCCAGCTCCAGCTTGACGGCCGCGGCAATGGAGGATTGCGAGGCAAAGACCTCGTCCAGCGTCATGCCCGGCACATGGCCCAGGATCACCTGCTCGACGTAGCTCTTGATCTGCGCCACCGGGTCAGAGAGCTTGTAGAAGGCGTCATAGACCTTTTCCGGGCGGACGCGATTCTGCACCGAGATGGGAATGGTGACGAAGACGTTGTCCTTGGTCTTGGTCTCCATGGTCAGGGTGATCTGGTTGACGCGCAGGCTCACCATGCCGGTCACGGAGTCGAAGTAGGGCATCTTCCAGTTCAAGCCCGGCTCAGCCACGCGCAGGAACTTGCCGAAGCGCGTGATGACTGCCACCTGGGCCGTGTTGACGGTAAAGAAGCTTCCCAGCACCAGGGAGAGCACGATAATGGCCACGATCGCCAGGAAAATCAGGAACGCTACGTCCATTGGCATCCTCCGCCGCTTCCACTTGAAGCAACGGTGAATTATACGGGATGGGCAAGTCGGGCAGGTTACAGGGGCGGGCTGAGCCGAACCGGAGTTATGCAAACGGCAGCGAACTCACCTTGGATAGGCTGTTTCCACCTCGTGGCGCAAGCGCTTGAGCAGCATCTGGGCCGGCATGTCCAGGCCGCCCTTCAGGCTGTAGGACCAGATGGGGCCGATGAGAGCCCCGGAAGGGTTGACCATGTAGATCGACAGCATGTCGTCCGCGGGGCCGGCCTCTGCGCCCACGCCCACCCCTGGAGCGCTGTCTCCGCGGGATGGATCCTGGGGGAAGCCGCTCCTGTCCTGCGGGTGGCCGCCCAGGCCGACCACATGGGGAATCACGCTGGCGGTACGGCCCTTGCGCACCACAAAGACGAGATCCGCCTGGTCGCGCCGCAGGGCGATGGAATAGCGGTTCCAGTCGCGCAGGCCCTGCTCGACGTTGCCGATTGCCTGCCGGTCCTCGGGCAGCACGTCTGGATCGAGACTATCGCCGTCCATCGCTTCCACATGAACGTACTGCGCATGGTCGAAGGCCGCCGGAAGAGTTGCTTTCTGCTTTTTGGGTTTGGCGCCCGCAACGATGGCAAGGGAGAGAGCCGCGAGCACGAGAAGGAACAGACAGCGTTTCATGGTCAACCGCCTTTCGCCCAACCGGCCAAAGAGGGGCCGGGGGGCTTTGCTTGTTCCGGCGCATCCCGGCTTGTTTTGCCGGCTACGAGCCAATATAGCTCCGGTGGCTCGGTGTGCACCGCATTTCGCATCTTTTCTATTTGAAAGACCAGGCAGGACGCTGTGGAGCATTTGCAGATGCCTGCGCTGCAAACGAATCTTGGCGGTTCCAGCAATGCGGGCATCATGCCATCCCACCCTGGCGACAAAGACAACGACGTCGCGAGGGTGGGGCACCCAGTGCCTTGCGCTCTGCGTGAAAGCAGATCCAAACGCATGCGGCGGTCCCTCTTTGATTTGGGGACCGCCGCAGGTATTTCAGTGGAGCTATGGTTGAGGGGAGTTACGGGTTGAGGGTTACTGCACTTCCCCGACAAACACGCCGAACGGGCCCAGCTCGAACTGGCCCAGCCAGGCCGGATCGGCCGCGCCGGGGGTCTTGAGCAGGGTTTTCAGCTTGCCGGTCGAGCCGGGGAAGGTGAGGCTCACGGTTTGCGGCTCGGCCGTGAAGTTGACCGAGACCACCACCGCCGGCGCACCGGGCTCCTGCCGCATCCAGCTCAGCACCTTGGTATTGGCTGTATCCAGCATGGTGTCTGCGCCGTGCTCGAAGGCCGGATTGGTCTTTTTGAGTTCGATGAGTTTCTGGTACCAGGTAAAGAGCGAGTCGGGATTGCCCAGCTCGGCCTTCACGTTGACGGTGGTGTAGGTGGGCGGCACCGGCAGCCACGGCGTGGCCGCGGCGGTGGTAAAGCCCGCGTTGGCGCTGGCATTCCACTGCATCGGGGTGCGCTCGCCGTCGCGCCCCTTGAACATCGGCCAGGCCAACTTGCCCACCGGATCCTTGACGTCTTCCTTGCGTTCGGGCGGCGTGGTCTTCATGCCGATCTCGTCGCCGTAGTAGAAGAGCGCCGTGCCCCGGCTGGCGAAGAGAATGGTCGAGAGCACCCGCTCGATGTCTGTGTCGTGGACGCCGTCGCCGTAGCGCGCGTCGATGCGCGGGTTGTCGTGGTTGTCAAAGAGCAGCAGCGGCGTGTGCCCGTTGAGCCCGGTCTCCGCATCCTCCAGCCTGGCGCGGAAAGCGTCCACATCCAGCTTGTTGATGAAGGCCACCTGGGTGTCCATGGGCAGGTGGAACTCCGGCTTGCCCTCCGGCCCGTATTGCTTGGCCAGTTCGGCGATATTGGGCAGGTAGGTCTCGCCAATCAGCACGCGCGTACCGGGGAATCCGGCCGATCCGAACTCGTCCGAAGCGGCCCGCATCTCTTCCATCACCGGGTGCACGCCGGGCAGGTTGTCGGTCCGGGTGTCGCTCAGGCGCGGGCGGCCATCGGGGCCCATCAACGGCTTGCCGTCCTTGTCCTTGAGCACGTCTTCATCCCGCATCTGGGGATCTTCAAAGAGCGTGGTAATGGCGTCAAAGCGGAACCCGGCCACGCCGCGCTTGAGCCAGAAGCGCATGATGTTCTTGAAGGCCTCGTGGATCTTGGGGTTGTCCCAGTTCACGTCGGGCTGCTGGACGTAGAACTTGTGGTAGTAGTACTGGCGCGTCTTCTCGTCCCACTGCCAGGCCGAGCCGCCAAAGGCCGACCCCCAGTTGTTGGGCGGCTCTCCCTTGTCGGTAGCCGTTTCACCCTTGCCGTCGTGCCACATGTACCAGTCGCGATAGGGATTGGTGCGCGAGGAACGCGACTCCAGGAACCATTTGTGCTGGTCGGAGGTGTGGTTCATCACCATATCCATGATCACGCGGATGTGGCGCTTGTTGGCCTCGGCCACCAGATGGTCGAAATCGGCCAGCGTGCCGTACTGCGGGTCGATGTTCTCGTAGTCCGAGATGTCGTAGCCGAAGTCGGCCTGCGGCGACGGATAGCAGGGCGTCAGCCAGATAGCGTCCACGCCCAGTTCCTTCAGGTAATCCAGGCGCTGGGTAATACCGTTCAGGTCGCCGATGCCGTCGCCGTTCGAGTCCTGAAAGCTGCGCGGGTAGATCTCGTAGATGACGGCGTTCTTCCACCAGTCCTGGGCGCTGGCGGCGGAGGTTGCGGCGGGTTGCGTTGCGGCTTTGGGGGGTGCGGTTTGCCCTCCCGCGGAAAGCGTCGCAGCCCCCAGGAACAGGGCTGCGGCACCGATTGCGATGCTGCTTGAAACACACTTGGTCCAGTGCATTGCGGTCTCCTCGTCTGCGTCCGCTGCTCATGCTTTCGGCAACGGTGTGACCAAGCCAAACTAACACATTGACGCGGGAAATGAGCCGATTTCTCACCTTCGAAAGGGCAGAAATCCAGGGTTCGGATACCCTCGAACAGCCGGGTGTCCCCGTCCTCGCCGCGGCGTTGCTCTTGCGGCAAGGGTAAAAAGCTGTGCGTCTGTTCCCCCTACCGCTTCTTCCCCGCATTGACCGTCAGGCCGCCAAAGTCGATGCCGAACTCCGGCTCCTCGCGCGTGCCTTCAATGTGGATGGGAACTTCAGTCCCCGCGCCGTCTTTCCTGAGGTAGCGGTCCACCGGCTTCAGCAGGAATCCCTTCCATCCGCCCACCATCTTTGAAACCGTGGCCTGCATCTTCGCGTACCCGGCAAAGTTCAGCGCGCCTCCCTCCAGGCCGTAGGTGCCCTTGAGCTGGATTTCCGCGCCGGGCACGGTGTAATCCAGCGCGGGCAGGGAGAGCACCCCGCCGGCCACCTGGAAACTGCCGTGCATGGCGGAGCGGATGCTGGCCGGGTCGATGGTTTTCACATTCTGGGGGAGGCCCTGACCGCGCAAGCTCAGCTCCGCGATGCGGCTCTGGATTTTGGGGCTGGCAAACTGCGCCTGGTCCAGGGCGAAGCTGCCGTTCAGCTTGAGCCGCTCATGCACTGGCGCCGCGCCGGGCGGAATGTGCAGCGCGGCCTTGAGCGAGACGGCGCCGGTGAGCAGCGGGGTCGGCGAGTGGCTGGCCAGGCGCAGAAAATCCTCAATCCGGCCCTGATCCACGTTGACCGTGAGGGCCAAGTCGTGGCCGATGGAGTGGAGCGCGCCCGCGGCATCGGCCGCCGTCACCCGCACAATCTGCCCCTGCACCCAGAAGTGCGATTGGCCCAGGGTTGCCTCCACGGGGTCCAGCCAGGTGTCGCCGTTGGTGCCGTCCACCCTGGCGTGGAAGCGCGTGTGCAGCGGCAGGGGGTTGCCGAAGTGGGTCAGGCGGAAGTCCGGCGTTTCTGTCTCCCCATCCACCACCAGCTCGCGCAGCGTGCCCTGGTAGCGGCCGGTGGAGTCGAGGATTCCCGCAATCCCCTTGAAGCTGGCCAGGTCGGCGTGCTCGAAGCGGTAGTTGCCCGCAACCGGCGACTCGCCGGGATCGGCCACCTGCCAGGGGCCAAAGCTGCCGGTAGCGTAGATTTTGCCCACCGGGCGCGGATTGGTCAGCTCGGCTTCGTACCCCATGGCACCGCCGGCGGCAACGCCGGTCAGCTTCAGGCGCTCGATGGCAAACTCCATGGGCAGCTTGCCCGGCTTGCTGGTCTCCACCACCAGGTGCGCCCCGTTGCACTGGATGGTGTCTACGATGAAGCTCACCAGGCTGGCGTCTATCTTGCGTCGTAGCGCTTCCGGTTGCCCGGCGACTTCTGGTGGATTGGCAAAGTGCGACCGGGGCGGCAGATGAACCTCCAACCCCTTCAACTCCACCACCGAGATATGAAACGGCTTGCCCGGCGCATAGTGCCAGGGCGCGTGAAAGCGGAACTCCTCCAGCCGGATGAGCGGCTCACCCGCCGCCGCGATCCCAGGAACGGTGACTCCCTCCACCTGGGCCGGGGGCCAGATGCGAAGTCCCTTGCCCTCGGCCCACAGGCCGTTGGTCAGGGAAACATGAAAGCTGTCCAGCTCCACCCTGGCGTGAAAATGATCCTGCAAGCCCTCGACGATGCGGGCGCGCAAGAACGGCTCGGCCCGGTGGAGCAGAACGGCCACCGTCCAGGCCACCGCCGCAGCCGCCAGCAGCAACCCGCCTGCAACCCACCGCAGCCAACGGTTGCTGCGCCAGAAAGATTTCCGCACCTCAGTCAAGTCCGCCTCCTGTTTGCGCATCTATTGTCGCAGGATTTGCTCTTCCGCAACCGATGTCCTCTTCAGCGCAGAGGCGGGGGCTCCAGAGCATGCCCTGAGCGGAGCCGAAGGGGATTTCGATTTTGAGACCTTTGAGAGCAAAAGGTTTCTTCTCCTGTACTTCCCCCGACAGAAAAGCTCCGTACCCCATCCATGCGCCTTTTTTCTGGCGCATGGGTGGGAAAACACAGACTTATCCCCGGCATGCGCCGCGCCCCTATTTTCTTAATAGAAGGTAAATGCCGTATTCTTCATAGCACCGATGCAAGCGCACATTGAAAACCTCGTAAAGCTGCAAGCAGCGGACCTGGAGCGGGCCCGCCTTACGCTGGCGGTGCGCGCCCTGCCCACGGAAATCGCCCAGGCCGAGGCGGCATTGACGGCCGCCCAGCGCCAGGCCGCGGATGCCTCCGATGCGCTGGTCCGCGAGGAAACCCTGCGCACCCGCCTGGACCGCGAGGCCGATGTCCACCGCAAGAAGGCAGCCCATCTGCGCGCGCAAATGGACGTGGTGACGACCACCGCCCAGGCCCAGGCCATCGAGCACGAGCTGGGGTTTGCCGCCGCGGAGATCGAACGTCTGGAAGGCGAGGAGTTCGCCAGCCTGGAGCGCACCGAGGCCCAGGAGGCCGCACTGGCCGCCGCCCGCGCCAGCGTGGAAACCCTCTCCGGCGCACTCGACAAGGTTCGCGCCCGCGTTGCTCAGCGCCAGCAGGAATACACCGCTGAAATCGCCGCCCTCAACGTCCAACGCGAAGCCCTGCGCCCGCTCATCGAGGCGGAGTGGCTGGTCCGCTACGACCGCCTTCTTTCTTCCAAAGGCTCCGGCTTGGCCAGCGCGAAAAACCAGATGTGCTCCGGCTGCCGCATGGGCGTCCGCCCGCAGACCTGGAACCAACTGCGCGAGGGCGAACTGCTGACCTGCGACAGTTGCGGACGGCTGCTCTACTGGGACCCGTCGATGGCCCCCGCCCCCAAGCCCGAGCTGCCCGCACCCCGGCCCTGCTACCCTTTTCCCAAGGGCCGCAATCGGCCCTTTTTCCCCCTTCGAGGAGCACCCATGCTGCGCATCTGTGTGGATATGGACGAGGTCATGGCGGACACCCTGGCCGAGCACCTGCGCCGCTACAACCAGACCTTCGACGAGGATGTGACCACCGAGGACCTGGCCGGCAAGGGGCTGTGGGAGATTACTCCCCTGGACCGCCAGCAGCAGCTCCGCGCCTTTCTGGACGCCGAGGATTTCTTTGAGGACCTGGCCCTGATGCCCGGTGCCCAGGAGGTGCTGAAGAGCCTGGCCACGCGCTTCGAGATCTTCATCGCCACCCAGGCCATGACGGTGCCCAACTCCCTGGGCCCCAAGTACCGCTGGCTGCAGCGCCACTTTCCCTTCATTCCCTGCACCCACTACGTCTTTTGCGGCAACAAGAGCATTCTGCGCGCCGACTACCTGATCGACGACCTGCCCAAGAACCTGCTCCGCTTCGAGGGGCAGGGGCTGCTCTACACCGCCCCCCACAACCTGGCCGCCACGGGATTTATCCGCGTCAATAACTGGCAGGAAGTGGCCGACTACTTTGCCGCCCAGCCGAGCTAGGGCTTTGAGCGCCTGATTCCTCGGCTTGCAGTTGAATGTCGTGCCTTCCCAGGTCCCAGAATCGGGATCCTTCGACAAGCTCAGGACAAGCTCTGGGGCACCCATTTTGGCGAGCAAGACTCTCAGTGACGGGGCAAGGAAAAGCCCCGCTCAAGCTGGGCTTGAACGGGGCGGGTGGAACGCTGGAGCAGCTTAGCGCTTGCCCTGGAGGGTCTTGGGGTTCGCGCCGGCCTTTTTGGCGGCCCGCTTGGCGGCGATGGCGTGCATCTCCTTGCCCATCGGGGACTGATTGATGATCAGCTGGATGCCCAGGTTGATGACGTTGCCGGTACCCCAGTAGAGCGCCAGTCCGGAGGCGAAGTGCAGCATGGAGAAGCCGAAGATGACCGGCATCAGGAAGGCCATCATGCGCCGCTGCGAGGCGTCCATGCCGGGCGACGGAGTGAGGAACTGGACCAGGAACATGGAGACGATGATGAGAATCGGCAGAATGTACATGGGGTCCGGGGCGGAGAGGTCGGTAAGCCAGAACCAGGGGGCCTGGCGCAGCTCGACGGCGTTGAGCAGAACGCGATAGTAGGCGAAGAACAGCGGCATCTGAATGAGCATGGGCAGGCAGCCGCCGTACATGTTCACGCCCTCGGTCTTGTAGAGCGCCATCATCTCGGTGTTCATCTCGGCCTTTTTGGGGTCGTTCATTTTGAGATGGGCGTAGCGCTTCTTGAGGGCCTCGACCTTGGGCTGAATGCGCATCATCTTCAACGAGGACTTCATCATCATGAAGCGGGTGGGCAGCATGAGGAGGTTGAAGATGACGGTGACGATGATGATGGCCCAGCCCCAGGTGTAGGGTCCGCTGCCCAGCATGCCGTGGAGGAAGCGCAGGGCCAGGTAAAGGGGCTTGGCGATGATGGCCCACATGCCGAACTGGATGATGGGCTCGAGGGTGGGACCGGTGGGCTTGCCGTCCGCGCCGGTGGCGTGGATGGCTTTCAGGATGTCGGTTTCCTTGGGCCCCGCGAAGAGGCGCAGGCGGGTGTCGCCGCTCGAGTCTCCCACCGCCAGGCCGATGACGTCCATCTTGCGCTTCTGGCTGTTGGGATCGTTGGCGTCGCTGGGCATTTCCACGGTGCTGTGCAGGGTGACCGCGGTCGTGGTGGCGGGACTATCGGGCAGGAAGGCCGCGGCAAAATACAAGTCGGAGATGGCCGCGTACTCGTAGGGCTGATCGGAGGTGGCGTTGCCGCTCACCTTCTTGGCGTCGGTCGAGCCGTCCTTGCCGTCGATGGACCAGAGGAACTTGCCGCTGGCGTATTGAATGGCGTCGGTCTGGTCGCCCAGGCCGGCAGGCCACTCGACCAGCGCCCTCACCGGCACGCCGTTGCGCTTGACCTCGGTCTCCACCTTGATGACGTAGCTGGAGTCGAAGCTGAAGGTTTTGACCACATCCAGGCCGTTGGCAACATAGCGGAAGGTGACCTGGCAGGGCGCCATCAGGGTTCCGGCGGCTGAAGTGGCGCCGGAGGTGGTGACCTGGTAGAGAGCGTCCTGGTTCAGTTCCCTGGTGAGCGCCGGCTCATAGGTGAAGAGCGCGAGCGGCCGGTCGAACGGCGTGGCCTTGGAGTTGACCATGTCGAGCTGCTTGCCCTCGGGGCCGGTGCGATCCCGGTAGTGCTTGTCCAGAAGGATCCAGTGCTCGACCTGCGCGCCGCGATTGGTGAAGACAATGCGGAACTTCTCGTTCTCGACGATGGTCTGTGTTTCCAGCGCGGCAGTGACGGCCGGCGTGGCCGCGGCAGCCTGCGCGGAGCCCGCGGGCAACGGCGCCTGGGCGGCGGAGACCTGGCCAGCCTGATTATTTTGTGCGGCCGCCGTTTGCGCCTGGGATTGAGTCTGGGCCGGCGCGGGGGGCGCGGCTGGCTTGGCCTTGAAAAAGTACTGATAGCCCAGGAGTACAACGAGCATCAGCATGGTGAAGGCCAGCGTGGAGCGCATATCGCCGCCGCTGCCGCTGCCGCCGCCGGAGCCGTGCGTCTGGAGATTGGGGTTCTTAATTTCGGGCAAGGGATACTTCCTGTCGTTTGGAGGAGGCAGGCCATCGGACCGCCGCTTCTCCTATGGTAACGGTTCGTGGGGGATATGGCGCGGAACAGCGGCGGGAGGCACGGGATCGAGCCCTCCCCGGCAGAAGGGGTGGCAGCGAAGAACTCTCCAGCAAGCCAGTAAAACGCCTTTAAAGGGCCCGTGCGTGGCGATGGCCACGGCGGCGTACTCCGAGCAGGTGGGCAGATAACGGCATCCGCCCGGATTCAGCGAGTGAATCGCCGGAGAGAGCCAGCGGTGATAGAACGCGAGGATAGCCAGCAGGATGCGGGTCATAGGACCGGCCTGGGCGGCGCAGCAAGCGGCTGGGAAGTGCGGCCCAGTCGCGCCGCGTCGGCCTTTGCCTGTGAGAGGATACGCACCACCTCCGCCTCGAGTTTCGCAAATTCGAGGGTCAGGACGGAGCGGCGGGGATGGAGGATGAGGTCGCAGCCCTGGGGCAGCAGCTCCACATGGCGGCGCAGAGCCTCGCGCATGCGGCGCTTGAGGCGGTTGCGCTCATGGGCCTTGCCCATCACCTTGCCGGCGGTGAGCCCGACGCGCGGACCTGCGGGCGGCTCGGCGCCAGGGTAGGCGGGCTGCTGGGGGGCGAGGAACCAGCTCATGGAGGCAGACTGGCGCTTGCGGCTGGCCGCATAGGCGCGCTGATAGTCGGCGTGCTTGCACAGGCGCGCCCCCGCCAGCGACTGCGGCCGAAAGTCAGACCGGCGCAGCACTTGGTCCGGGGCAGACTTGGGAGGGGTACTCATGGCGATGCCGGAGGGCGTCCCAGCCGGAGTGGCCGCCAAAGGCGCCCGATTCCGGCTCAGACTGAACGGCGGGAGGGGACTAGTCGCGGAAGCCAGCGCTCACGGCCACACGCTTGCGGCCGATGGCGCGGCGACGGCTGAGGACGGCTGCGCCGCTCTTGGTCTTCATACGCGCGCGGAACCCGTGCGTTTTCACACGGTGGCGGCGATTGGGTTGAAATGTGCGCTTGGGCATGGAAATGCGCTCCTGTTTCCTACTGAAAATCTGAGCCTTGACGGCAAGATTCAAGTGTACCGCAGGTTGGGCCAGGAATCCAGCGGGAAGTGGCGCGGGGAGAAGAATGGCCGCGGGCCAGCGCCCTGGAAGAAGAGTATGTGAGCATGGTGACAGGTAAGGCGAAACCCTACGTGCAGGCCGCTTGCAACGTGACTCTGGTAACTTTGGCGGCGGGTTTCACCATCTATGGTGCAACTCATTCAGGGGGGACCAAAGTTATGTGAATGGCCCATTGCAACCAGTTCCAAATGTGCTACCATCGGGACCGTTCTTAAAAGTTTCCCAGCGTCCCACGGTACGGGTTTAGTCCACGGCCCCGAAGTTTGTTTTCCGGGGCAGACCAGCGGCAACCAGGCAGATTCTCTCGGGAAGTTTGGCAGAAGAGCCGCGGCTCTTCGCCAAGGGAGAGCTGTTGCCCAAAGCACGTGGATGAACCACACCGGCTATAAACAGGCGGCGCAGGCAAGGATTTGTTTCATGGCATTTGCGATTTCGGCGGCGACGGTTCTTAATCCCTGGCTACAGATTCTTGCAGCTCTGGAAAAAAAGGTGATTCGCCAGTCTTTCGAGACCTGGCTCAAGCCCACTCGATTCAGCCACGTGGCGGGGCGCACGCTGTATGTGCGCGTGCCCTCGCCCGAGTTTCAGCACATCGGGGACAAGTACGGCGACCTGATTCAGGAGGCCATCGACCTGCAGTCGCTGGAGCTTGACGACGTCAGCTTCGTGACCGTGGAGGAGGACCCCTCGATTCCGCCGCAGCGCCGCGACGGCGGCTTTGGCCCGGTGGCCTCTCACGCCGCCACGGCGCCGGCCGCCGCGCAGCCGCGCCCCCCGCAGCAGGAGCGGTTCGACTGGTCTTCGGCAGCGCAGCTCAACGCGCGCTACACCTTTGACGCGTTCGTCATCGGCAACGGCAACCAGTTTGCCCGCGCCGCTTCCCTGGCGGTGGCCGAGCGGCCTTCGCGGGCCTACAATCCGCTCTTCCTGTACGGCGGCGTGGGCATGGGCAAGACCCACCTGATGCACGCCATCGGCCACGAAGTAAAGCGCCGCCAGCCCATGGCCAGCATCTGCTACGTCTCCGCGGAAAAGTTCACCAACGAGATGATCACCTCGCTGCGCAATGATCGCATGACCAGCTTCCGCGACCGCTTCCGCACCGTGGATGTGCTGCTCATCGACGATATTCAGTTCATCGCCCAGAAGGAGCGCACCCAGGAGGAGTTCTTCCACACCTTCAACGCGCTGCACGAGAGCATGAAGCAGATTGTCATCGCCTCGGACCGGCCGCCCAAGGAACTGGCGGAGATCGAGGACCGGCTGCGCTCGCGCTTCGAGTGGGGCCTGATCGCCGACATCCAGCCGCCCGATCTTGAGACCAAGGTCGCCATCCTGCAAAAGAAGGCGGAGAACGAGCAGGTCGCGCTGCCCATCGATGTGGCGCTGTTTGTGGCCTCCAACGTGCGCACCAACGTGCGCGAGCTGGAAGGCGCCATGACCCGGCTGATCGCCTGGTGCCAGATGAACAAGATGGAGATCACGCTGGCCACCGCCCAGCAGTGCCTCAAGCAGTTCATTGACATGCAGGTGCGCAAGATTTCGATTGAAGCCATTCAGCGCGCCGTGGCCGAGAACTTCGGCATGAGGGTCAGCGACCTGAAGCAGAAGAACAACTCGCGCAACGTGGTGGTGCCGCGGCAGATCGCCATGTACCTGGCCAAGCAGATGACCGAAGCCAGTTTGCCGGAGATCGGGCGCCAGTTCGGCAACAAGCACCACACCACGGTGATGCATTCGATCGCCAAGATCGACGAGCAGCGCCGCGCCGACAAGGACCTGCACCGCACCCTGAACAAGCTGCAGGAGCAGTTGAACGGGTAACCACCTGCGGTGGGGCCAATCACCTGCGGTGAGGCCAACTGCCTTCGGCTTAGCCCGCGCCAGAAAAAAGGCGCGGGATAGGGGTTTAGGCTGCAACGGCGGTCGCAAGTCGACCGGGCAAGCTAAAAGCCCACATCTTGTGAGAGATGTGGGCTTTTTCGTGGACTCTTTCAGAACTGCGTCAGGCTCAGCACATTCCCGTCGGGATCGTGGAACCAGGCGATGCGGGCGCCGCTGGGAGCGGTCCAGATGCCCTGCGGGTCGGTGTCGTTGACTCCCGGATAGTGCAGGAAGACGACGCCGGCCGCGGTGAGCTGCTCGACGGCGCTTTCGATCGACTCCACATCCCAGCCCAGCACAGTGAAAGGCGCGGGATGGTGCTCGTGCACGATGGTCACGCGGAGCATGGTTCCGTGGGCGTCAAACACCGCGGCAAAGGCCGGATCGTCGAAGATCACCGGCAGGCCCAGCACACCCTCATAGAAGGCGCGAGCCCGGTCATGGTCCGTGGTGGCAACAAAGGCGACCAGCCTGTTTGCGCCAAGAATCGAGTCTCTGGCCAAGGCGTCCTCCCCTTATCTGCGGGTAAACCCTCTCGGCTTCGTGGGCGGCGTGAACGGCAGGTCGGTTTTGCCCTGGGGATAGACCACCAGAAAGCGGTCCTGGCCTTCGCCGGAACTGGCCGTCTCTACCCCTGGCACCGAGCGGAAGGCGAGATGGAGCAGGCGGCGCTCGCGGCTGTTCATGGGCGCGAAGGCGTAGGGAATGCCGGACTTGCGCACCTTTTCCGCGGCGGTTTCGGCGGTCAGGCGCAGCTCCTGGGCGTGCAGGGCCTTGAAGTTGGCGGCGTCGAAACTGACCAGATCGTACTCGCGCTGGTCCAGGCGGAGCATTTGCGCAGCCAGGGTTTCAAGGGCGCGCAACAGCTCGCCGTTATGCTGCACCACCAGCGGCGTGTCCGGGCCGGCCAGCTCGACGTAGATCTGGCGGGCTTCGATGCCCTCCGGGTCGCGCGCGCCGTCGCCGGCGGTGATGCGGAACTTGAGGCGAAATCCACCCAGCTTGTTCAGGGTGGTAAGGAAAGCGGCGATTTTCTGGGCAGCCTGCTGCAGGTCTTCGATAGGCATAACAAAACAGTATCGCAGAGCGGAGGCAAACTTGGGTGCCGAAATCGGAGCGAGCCACCAGGATTCTTGTGGCGGGGACGGATTGCCTGGGGCGATAATGGGCGCATGGCGACTATGCCCAATTCGGAAGACCTCTGGACCGTGCGGGAATACCTCTCCACGACTTGGAGCCCGGACCGCGAGTATGTGGATGGGCGGATAGAGGAGCGGAATTTGGGAGAGATAGAGCATTCCCTCATCCAGCGGTATCTCACCTTTCTTTTTATGCTGAAACGCGCGGAATGGGGCGTAGAAGTCTTTCCCGAACTGCGCACCCAGGTTGCGGCCACCAATTTCCGGGTGCCGGACGTCCTTGTGGTACGGGCAGGGGAAATGATCGACCGCTATCTCACGCATCCGCCGCTGATCGCCATTGAGATTCTCTCGCCCGAAGATACCCTGGGAGCCATGCAGAGGAAGTTCGAAAATTATATTGGTTTCGGCATCCAGAACATCTGGATCATCGATCCCGAACCGCGGCTGGCTTACCGCTATACCGCGACGGGGCTCGAACCGGTGCAGACCGGCGAACTGGCTGTGCCAGAGACGCCGATCCGCATCGTGCTCAGCGAGATGTTTGCCGAGTTGGACCGAGGGTAACTGACTCCCATCAACAGGATTGAAAGCTAGGGGCCGCACGCATGGACGGAACCGAAGGAAGGAATCCTCCTCGACCGAGGAGGATTGCATTTTGGAAGTTGGGTCTTGGGGCTTTCCTGCTGATTGGTCAGATCAAGAGCCTCCTATTTCCCGATCCAAACCTTCCAGACGCTTTGAAAGCCTCCAACCCGACTCAGCAATTGGGGATGGTTGCGGTGGGTGTCGTCCTCTGCGTTGCGGGCGTGTGGCTCCTCTATTCCGGAATCAGATCGGCTTGGCCAAGGCCTCCAAGGTGAGACTCCGCCTGCATCCTTTCTAAAGTCAGCCCCTGCGCACTCCCGGCGTCAGGTACTCCGGGCCGACGGGATCGGTGACCGACTCGGCGACGATCTTGTCGATCTCGGCCATGGCGGCTTCGTCCAGCTTCCAGCCCAGCACGCCGCTGACCGCGTCAAGTTGATCGGGCCGGCGCGCGCCCCACAGGGCGACGGAGATGCCGGGCCGGTCCAGCACCCAGCGGGCGGCCAGTTCCAGGACCGTCTTGCCGTACTTCTCCTTTGCCAGAGCGGTCAGGCGTTCCACCGCGGCGATGTACTGCGAGAAGCGCGGCTCCTGGAACTTGGGGTCCACGTGGCGAATGTCCCTGGGGTCGAAGGTCATGCCGCGATGCACGCGGCCGGCCAGCAGGCTGCGGCAGAGGCTGCTCCAGGTGAGCACGGCCACGCCACTGGAGGCGCACCAGGGCAGGATGGCAGCGTCGATCTGGCGGTCGAAAATATTGTAGGGCGGCTGGTCAGAGGCCAGCGGGGCCACGGAGCGGAACTCCTGCATTTGCGCGACGCTGAAGTTGCTCACGCCCAGGGCGCGCACCTTGCCCTCGCGCTGGAACCCGGCCAGCAGAGCGGCGGTTTCGGCGATGGGAATGAGCGTATCCGGCCAGTGAATCTGGTAGAGGTCGATGTAGTCGGTGCCCAGGCGGCGCAGGCTGTCCTCGATCTCCTGGCGCAGTCGCGTCTCCGTCGAGTTCGCGAACACCCCGTGCTGGTTCCATTCCAGGCCGGCCTTGGTGGCGATGAAGAAGGCGTCGCGGCGGCCGTGCTCGCGCATGGCCTTGCCCACAATCTCCTCGGAACGGCCATGGCCATAGATGGGCGCGGTATCGATGAGGTTGATTCCGCGCTCCACCGCGCTCAGGCAGGTGGAGATGGCCACTTCGTCGGGCACCATGCCCCAATCCAGCCCGCCGATGGCCCAGGTGCCCAGACCGATGCGGGATACTTTTTTGCCAGCAATCTCGGTTGTTTCCATGCTCAATATCTTAAGCTGCCTTTCAGCATCGAAGGGATAGCGCTGTGAATCGCCGGGAGAGGTTATTTTCGCCGGCATCATGCGAAATTAAGGTTCCAATCGTATGCTCCAAGGTGTGACCATGCGGCATAACTTTCAGCAAGGCAAGAGACGGCGCATTTACACGGTCCTGGCCGGCGCTCTCTTCTTCTTCGTAACGGCGGGGCTTGTTCCGGCTCATGGCCAGACGCCGGACGCGGCGCAGGACCCGGCAACCGCCGGCAGCCCGATTACGCTGGAGGAGGCGATTCATCGCGCCGAGGCCAACGAGCCGGGGTACGCGGCTTCGTCGGCGGAGAGCCGGTCCGCGGCGCTGGACCGCTCGATTGCGCGCGGCGGGCTGCTGCCGGGGGTGGTGTATCACAATCAGGCGCTCTATACCCAGGCCAACGGCCGGCAGAACCAGGCCGGCCAGGGCGTGGGTTCGCAGCCTTCTCCCCGGTTCATTGCCAACAACGCGGTGCGGGAGTACGCCAGCCAGGCCAGCATCAACGAGACGCTGGGGCTGGGCCAGTGGGCCGGCGTGCGGCGGGCGGATGCCGAGGCGGCGCGCGCCGCGGCGGAACTGGAGATTGCGCGGCGCGGCCTGGTGGCAGCGGTGACTGGCATGTTCTACGGTTCCCAGGCGGCGCAGAGGAAGCTGGCCGTTGCCGAGCGCGCGCACCAGGAGGCGGCGGACTTTACCAGCCTGACCGGCAAGCGCGAGCAGGCGCGGGAGGCGGCGCACGCCGACGTGGTGAAGGCGCAACTCCAGGAGCAGCAGCGCGAGCGCGATCTGTCCGATGCCCGGCTGGCGGCGGAAAAGGCGCGGTTGGAGCTGGGCGTGCTGCTGTTTGCCGATCCGCGCACGCCGTATACGCTGGCGGCGGAAGAGGGCGCGGCGGCGCTGGCCTCGCGCGCCGAAATCGACCAGGCCGCGGCCAAGAACAATCCGGAGCTGAAGAGCGCGCTGGCGGCGCTGAACGTGACCGCCGCCGACGTGCTGGCGGCGCGGGCTGCCTATCTGCCCGATCTGGGGCTGAACGTGACCTACGGAATCGACGCGCCGCAGGTGGCCGTCAACGGCCCGGATCAGGTGCACAACCTGGGCTACTCGGCCAGCGTGACCCTGGACATTCCGGTGTGGGACTGGTTCACCACCCAGCACAAGGTGAAGCAGAGCGAGATACGGCGCGATGCGGCGCGGGTGGCGCTGACGGCGGCGCAGCGGCGGCTGATTGCGCGGCTGGACGAGACCTACCAGGAAGCCGCTGGCGCACGGGACCAGCTGGCCTCCCTGGATGCGAGCGTGGCCACCGCGGCCGAGAGCCTGCGCCTGACCAAGCTGCGCTACACCGCGGGAGAAGCCACTGTGCTGGAGGTGGTGGACGCGCAAGGCGCCTATGTGGGGGCGGAGAACGCGCGCGAGGACGGAAGAGTGCGCTTTCAGGCCGCGCGCGCGGATTTGCAGACTTTGACGGGGACGATGTGAGCAGGAAGATGAGCATGAACGAATCGAGATCGATCGCTTTGCTGAAGAGGCGCTGGCTGTTGCTGGGCGCGCTAACGCTGCCCATGGTTTTGTTGCCGGGCTGCAAGAAGGAAGCCGCGCCAGAGACGCAGGTGACGGTGCAGGCCGAGCATCCGGAGCAGGGCGCGATGGCCGAGCACATTGTTGCCGACGCCGTTCTGGCGCCGCTGGCGCAGGCCGCCCTGGCCCCCAAGATCAGCGCGCCGGTGCGCAAGTTCTATGTGCAGCGCGGCGACCGCGTAAAGGCGGGCCAATTGCTGGCTACGCTGGAGAATAACGACCTGGCGGCGGCGGCCATGGACAACAAGGGGACGTACATGGCGGCCGAGGCGGCCTTTGCCACGGCGACCAAGGCGCAGGTGCCGGAAGACATGCAGAAGGCCGAGTCGGACGAGGCCGAGGCCAAGGCCAATCTCGATCTGAACCTGAGCATTGTGAAGAGCCGCAAGCAACTGTTTGCCGAAGGAGCCATTCCCGGCCGCGATCTGGATACTGCCGAGGCCGCGCTGGTGGCGGCGCAGGCCGCCCACCGGGCGGCGGCGATGCACCTGGCGTCGTTGCGCAGCGTGAGCCGCGCGGCCGCGCTCAATGCGGCGCAGGGGCAGCTGACTTCAGCCGAAGGAAAATACAAGGGCGCGGAGGCCGAGGTGGGCTACTCGGAAATCCGCAGCCCCATCGACGGAGTAGTGACCGACCGGCCGCTGTTTGCCGGTGAAACAGCCGCCGCTGGCGCGCCCCTGCTGACAGTGATGGAGACCAGCAGCCTGCTGGCCAAGACGCACCTGGCGCAGAGCGTGGCGCAGCGGATGAAGCTGGGCGACGAGGCGACGGTCAGCGTACCCGGCGTGGCTGAGCCGGTTTCCGCCAAGGTTGCGCTCATCAGCCCGGCGCTCGATCCGGGCAGCACCACTGTCGAAGTCTGGCTGAAGATCGACAACAAGGCCGGAGCGCTCAAGGTGGGCACGCCGGTGAAGGTTTCCATTACCGGCAGAACCGTGGCGCAGGCCTGGAAGATTCCCGCCTCCTCGATTCTGACCGCGCAGGACGGCAGCAAATCCGTAATGGTGGTGGGCGCGGATGGAACGGCGCACCGCAAGCCGGTGACGCTGGGCTTGCAGGATGCGGAGGACGTGCAGATCACCAGCGGACTGGCGCCCGGCGACCTGGTGATTACCGGCGGAGCCTACGGGCTGGACGACGGCGCCAAGGTCAAGGTGGGCGCGGCGGACGACGACGACAAGGCCGGCAAAGGCGGGGGGAACGACTGATGTACGACGAAGATCCCGGCAAGGCGGCTGGCCAAAAGCCCTTCTGGCTGGCCCGCTCCACGCGCACCATCTTCTTTTTTGCCGCCGTTCTCACGGTCGCCGGCATCTATTTTGCCTTTCAGGTGCCGATCTCGGTCTTCCCGGCCACCAATTTCCCGCGTGTGGTGATCGGTGTGGATAACGGCGTGATGCCTGTGGAACAGATGCAGGTGACCATCACCAAGCCCATTGAAGACGCGGTGAACTCCGTGCCCGGCCTGATGACCGTGCGTTCCACCACCAGCCGCGGCTCGGCGGAGATCAGCCTCTTCTTCGACTGGAATGTGGACATGTTCCGCTCGCTCCAATTGGTGGACTCGGCGCTGGCCAAGGTGGAGCAGACCCTGCCCGCGACAGCCAGGGTGACCACCAACCGGCTGACCTTTGCCACCTTTCCGATTCTCGGCTACAGCCTCACATCCGACACCGTGCCGCAGACCCGCCTGTGGGAGATTGCCACCTACGACCTGAAGCCGCCGCTGAATCGCGTGGATGGCGTGAGCACGGTGACCGTGCAGGGCGGCCAGGTGCCGGAGTTTCATGTGGTGCCCAACCCGGCCCTCTTGCAGACGGCGGGCGTGACGATCCCCGACCTGGTGAACGCCATCCAGGCGTCGAACATTGTGGACTCGCCGGGCCTGTATGAGGCCAACCATCAGTTGATTCTGGGGCTGGTGGGCGCGCAGGTGCACGATGCCGACCAGTTGCGCCAACTTGTGGTCAAGACCACCGCGGCCGGCGCTCCGGTGCGCGTGGCCGATGTGGCCACGGTGGAGCGGGGCACCATGCCCGTTTACACCACCGTCACCGCCAACGGCAAGCAGGCGGTGCTCGTGAACATCACCCGCCAGCCCTCCAGCAACACGGTGGCCGTGGCCGACGCAGTAGCCGCGCAGGTGACCGAGCTGAAGCGCAAGCTGCCGCCGGGCGTGAACATCGAGCCCTTCTACGATCAGTCGCAACTGGTGCGCGACAGCATCGCCAGCGTGCGCGACGCCATCTTTATCGGCCTCATCCTGGCCTGCGTGGTGCTCTTCCTGTTCCTGCGCGACTGGACCTCTTCGCTCATCGCCGGGCTGGTCATTCCGGTCACCATCGCGATAACCATCCTGGTGCTGTGGCTGATTGGGCAAAGCTTCAACCTGATGACGCTGGGCGGGCTGGCCGCGGCCATCGGCCTGGTGATTGACGACGCCATTGTGGTGGTGGAGAACATTGTGCTGCATCGCGACGCCGGCGAGGGCCGCGCCGAGGCGGTACGCAAGGCTTTGCGGGAGATCACCACGCCGCTGGTCTTTTCCACACTGACTCCGGTTGTCGTCTTCCTGCCGCTGGTCTCGGTGAGCGGCGTGACCGGCAGCTTCTTCCGCGCGCTGGCCATCACCATGACCGCGGCCCTGCTCACCTCACTGCTGCTGGCGCTCACCTGGACGCCCGGGCTGAGCCTGGCGCTGCTGGGCGAGCGGAGCAATGCAACGGAGCAGCACGAACACCACGCCGGGCGGCTGATGAAGGCCGTGATCCGCGCGCACCGCCGCGTGCTCGATTGGTCGCTGGCCAAACCGCTGTGGCTGGGCGCGGCCTGCCTGCTGCTGGTGGTGGGCACCTGGGCCGGCTATCAGGCGCTGGGTTCAGACCTGCTGCCGGAGATGGACGAGGGCGGCTTCATTCTGGACTACATCATGCCCGCGGGCAGCTCGCTGAGCGAGACCAACCGCGTGCTGGAGCATGTGGAACGGATTCTGCATGCAACACCCGAGGTGGAGAGCACCTCGCGCCGCACCGGGTTGCAGCTTGGCCTGGCCGCGGTCACCGAGGCCAACACCGGCGACTTCACGGTGAAGCTCAAGGCCAAGCGAAGGCGCGGCATCGACGACGTGATTGCCGATGTGCGCGCGCAGGTGAAGGCCACCGAGCCGGAGCTGGACGTCGAGTTTGTCCAGGTGCTTCAGGATATGATCGGCGACCTCTCCAATGCGCCGGAGCCGATCCAGATCAAGCTGTTTGCCAACGAACCGGCCCTGCTGGAGCAACTGGGCCCCAGGGTGGGCGAGGCCATTGGCAAGATTCCGGGCGTGGTGGATGTGGAGAACGGCATTGAAAACACCATCAGCGGGCCGACCACCAACTTCCAGATCGATCCGGTGGTGGCGGCGCGGATGGGCTTCACGCCCAGCGAAGTGTCGGAAGACGCCACCGCGATTCTGGATGGCGTGACCACGGCCGATCCGCTGATCCAGAACGGACGCCCGTATACCATTCGCGTGCGCCTGGGCGACGAAAGCCGCGCCTCGCTGGACGCGATCCAGAACACGGTGTTCAACAGCGCTTCCGGCCACACGGCCACGCTGGGCTCGCTGGCTGCGATTCAGCAGTTGCCGCCGCAGAACGAGATTCGCCGCGAAAACCTGCAACGGCTGGTGGTGGTGACCGGGCGGCTGGAGGGCTCGGACCTGGGCAGCGCCATGGCCAGGGTGCAGCAGGCCGTGGCCGGGCTGCACCTGCCCGCCTCAGTGCGCGTGGAGTACGGCGGCACCTACCAGGAGCAGCAAAAATCCTTCCGCGACCTGTTGCGGGTGCTGCTGCTGGCGCTGGCGCTGGTGTTTGGCGTGCTGCTGGCGGAGTTTCGCAACTTTCCCGCGCCCATCGCCATTCTCACCTCGTCGGTGCTGTCGATTTCCGGCGTGATCCTGGCGCTGCTGGTGACGCGAACCACCTTCAACGTGGCCTCGTTCATGGGGCTCATCATGGTCATCGGCATCGTGGCCAAGAACGGCATTCTGCTGCTGGACGCGGACGAGAAGTTCCGCGCCGAGGGCGCCAGCCCGCGCGACGCCATGCTGCACGCGGCGCAGCGCCGGCTGCGGCCCATTGTGATGACGGCCATTGCCGCGGTCTGCGGCATGTTGCCGCTGGCCTTTGCGCTGGGCGCGGGCTCGCAGATGCTGCAACCGCTGGCCATTGCCGTGATCGGCGGCCTGGGCATCTCCATGGTGCTCAGCCTGGTGGTCACGCCGCTGGTGTATTTCCTGCTCACCCGCGACCGGGTCGATCTGGCGGAGAAAACGGCGTAGAAATATCGTGCCGCAGAGACAGGGTGCAAATATGTGCTGCAGAAACTGGGTGCCCCATCCATTTCGCGCTCTTTGCGAAATGGGTGGGAAAGCAGTGCAGCAAATGGCAGAATAGTCCCATGCCGCTCACCGAACCGATTCACCTGACCGCTGCCGAAGCCCGCGTCCTGGGCGCCCTGGTTGAAAAGGAAGTCACCACCCCGGACTACTATCCCATGTCGATGAACGCGCTGATCAACGCCTGCAATCAGCGCTCGAACCGTGAGCCGGTAACCGACCTGGACGAGGATGACGTGCGCCAGGCGCTGCACGGGCTGGAAGACATGCGTCTGGCGGGCCGCGCGCGCGGAGCCGATGGGCGCGTGAGCAAGTACGAGCACTGGCTGGGCGAGGCCTTCAACTTCAACCGCGCGGAGACGGCGCTTTTGTGCGTTCTGTTGCTGCGCGGGCCGCAGACGCCGGGCGAGCTGCGCGGCCGCACCGAGCGCATGCACCGCTTCGATGAGATCGGCGAAGTGCTGGCCGGCTTGCAAAAGCTGATGGAGCGCGAACCGGCGCTGGTGGCCGTGCTGCCCCGCCAGCCGGGGACCAAGGAGGCGCGCTACGCGCATCTGCTGTCGGGCGGGGTGGAGTCGATCCCCATGGCGGCTGCTGAGCCGGTGTACGTGCGGCGCGAGGCTGGGGCTGGCTCTCCACCAGATGTGGGTCAGGAAGAGCGAATTGCGCAGTTGGAAGCTACGGTTGCGGAACTGCGCCAGGAAGTGGTCGCGCTGCGAGCGAAGATCGACGATTTATTCGGGGATGGATAGAATACGGACGGCGGCGAATGGAAGATCTTGAGGTCCGACAATTCAGAACTGGGCCAGGCTCACATTTTCTTTGAGCTAGGATTTGCTTGGCCTCGGGCCACCCACCATCGAAGATTCACAGTATGAACCGCAAACCAGCGGTTATAATTTTGGCGGGCCGAGAAAACCAGGGTGCAATTCGTCTTCACCGATCCCTCCTGCCTCCGCCTCGGTCCACTCATGAATACAAGTTCGAAGAGGAAGTCAGATGGAACGCGCCTCCGATCCGCTCTTAAATGACGTTCTTTTTAGCCGGCTCAACGTGCTCCGGGATGAACTCATGGCGCTTCCCATTCCGCAAGACAGAATTGAGAAAGAACGTGAGAAGGCGCTGGCATGCCAAAAACTCGCGCAGAGTTTTTTTGCCCTATCGGACCGTCATCATGCGGAGTTGCTCCTGGTCAAGATCCGGCCCGTCATTTGCGTGATTGCTCCGGACCTCCAGTACAAGAGGATTCTTTTCGCAATGTGCACGCAGACGGAAGACGCACTGGGAGCGCCGGTGGCGGATCCGCTTGGAGTGCTTGCGGAAGGAGAGAAACTACCAGCCTCCGAGAGCGGCAATCTCATCGAGAGTTTGTTTCCCAAGGCTCTTGAATTGAGCCTTACGATCCTAGATACGCAGATTCTTTTGATGAAGAACTCACTTGCGGGGAAAGGTTTTTACGAAGCAAAGGCCGAGTTTTACCCGACGGATCCATTGACCGTGCAAATTGCCCTGCTTCTGGCTTATTTTGTCGATCCGCGCTGGAAGAACATCGCTCTCGGATACCTGGGGAAGCTCTTCCTCGATTGCGACCTGCGTAGGGATTATTTGGCGATGGCCCTGCTACTCGACAACAAGCGCTGGCAGAGCTACGAGGCAGAGATGCGGGCTTGGGACAACTGCGCGGCAACGTCTCCGCGGGAGTTGCTCGAAGCCGAGAGAGTCCGCCTGGAGGAAGAGGAAGTGAAGAAGAGAAAAGCCGCCCGGGAAGCTGCGGAGATCGAAGAGATCAAGCGTACGCGGAAGAAGGATGGCACCTGCTTGTTGTGCGGCAAATCCATAACTGGTTTGAAGAAGATGCTGGGCGGAACGACCCACTCCGCTTGCACGGCATTTGTTCGGTAGAACGGGCGGGTGCCACCTTAATTCAGTTCGAATGCCGGGTGCCTCACCCTTCCTGCGTCGATTTGGGAAAGGGTGGGGGGTCACGAATCTGAACCGGCTTATTCGCGAAACCTACACCAGTTCGTAGCCCGCGAACCAGTAGCCGATTTCGAACGCGGCGGTGTCTTCGGCGTCGGAGCCGTGGACGGCGTTCTCCTGAATCGACCCGGCAAACTTCTTGCGCAGGGTTCCCTCTTCGGCGTTGGCGGGGTTGGTGGCGCCCATCAGCTTGCGCCAGTCGGCGATGGCGTTGTCCTTTTCGAGAACCATCAGGACGAGCGGGCCGGACGACATGAAGGCGCACAGGTCGTTGAAGAACCCCTTGCCTTGGTGCACGGCATAGAAGCCCTTGGCCTGCTCCACGGAGATGGAGGCTTTCTTGATGGACAGGATCTGGAAGCCGGCTTTTTCGATCTCGGCCAGAATGGCCCCGGTGAAGCCTTTGCGGACCGCGTCCGGTTTGACGATGCCGAAGGTGCGTTGCGCCATGCGAGTTTGCTCCTGGGAAAGATTTACGCCTGCGGCTTCATTGTAATTGGCTGGCGTTTCTCCCCTGCCGGGGGGCGGCGAATCTGCTAAAGTTTCCGCATGTTGCGCACAGCCGTTTCACCCGCTCGCTACCGTATCGCACTGATGGCCATGGCCGCCGCCGGGCTGCTTTCCGCCGCCGCGTTTTGCCAAACCGCTCAGCCCGCCGCTCAGCCCGCCGCCGCGCCCGAGCTGCGCGTCTTCGATGCGTCGCTGGTGGACAAGGCCGTGGACCCCTGCGACAACTTTTACCGCTACAGTTGCAACGGCTGGTTCAAGCGCAATCCGCTGCCTGCCGACCAGGCTGCCTATGGCCGCTTTACTGAGCTGTTCGAGCTGAACCGGCTGCACCTCAAACAGATCCTGGAGCAGGCGGCCGTGCCCGCGCCCACGCGCAGCGTCAACCAGCAGAAGATCGGCGACGAGTATGCCAGTTGCATGGACACGGCCACGGTGAACAAGCTGGGCCTCAAGCCCTTGCAGCCGGAGCTGGACCGCATTGCCGCGATCACCACCGCGGCACAACTGCCCGCGCTGCTGGCCCACCTGCACTCGATCGGGGTGAACGCCTTTTTCGGCATGGGATCGAACCAGGACTACGCCGATTCCAGCAAGGTGATCAGCTTTTACGGCGCGGGCGGGCTGGGCTTGCCGGAGCGCGACTACTACACGCGCACCGACGCCAAATCCGCAGAGCAGCGCCAGCAGTACGTGGCCCATGTGAAGAAGATCTTCATGCTGGCCGGCGAAGCGGAGGCGCAGGCCGCCAAGGATGCAGACACGGTGATGGCCATCGAAACGCGGCTGGCCAAGGCTTCGCTCACCATCACCGAGCAGCGCGATCCGCAGAACCTGAACCATCCCACCGACGTGGCTTCCTTCGACAAGGAACTGACGCATTTCTCCCTGGGCGACTATGTGGCCGCCGCGCATGCGCCTGCCGCGGGCAAGGCCAACGACATGGAGCCGAAGTTCTTTGCCGAGTTCAACGCGCTGGTGGCCGACACACCCATCGACCAGATCAAGGTCTATTTGCGCTGGCACCTGCTGCACGCCTACGCCGGGACCAGCCTGCCGGAGAGCTTTGACCACGAAAACTGGAACTTCTATGCGCACACGCTGAACGGCGCGGAGAAGCAGCAGGAGCGCTGGAAGCGCTGCACCAGCCGCGTGGATCAGGAGATGGGCGAGGCGCTTGGCCAGGTGTATGTGGACAAGTATTTTCCGCCATCGGAGAAGCAGCGCACCCTGGAGATGACGCTGGCCATCGAGCAGGCCATGGACAAGGACATCGAATCGCTGGACTGGATGAGCGCGGAAACCAAGATCAAGGCCAAGGACAAGCTGCACGGGGTGATGAACAAGATTGGCTACCCGGACAAGTGGCGCGACTACTCGAAACTCGAGATTGTGCGCGCCGACGCGCTGGGCAACGCCATGCGCGCGCACGAGTTCGAGGTGGCGCGCGACCTGGCCAAGATCGGCAAGCCGGTGGACAAGGGCGAGTGGCAGATGACGCCGCCCACGGTGAACGCCTACTACGATCCGCAGATGAACAACGTGAACTTCCCCGCCGGGTACCTGCAGCCGCCCTTCTTCAGCGGCAAGGAGGACGACGCTGCCAACTACGGCGACATGGGCTCGACCATCGGCCACGAGCTGACCCACGGCTTCGACGACGAGGGCCGGCAGTTCGACAAGGACGGCAATCTGAAGGACTGGTGGAGCAAGGACGACGAGGAGAAGTTCAACGAGCGCGCCGATTGCATGGTCAAGCAGTACGACGCCATCGAGGCGGTGCCGGGCGTTCACCTGAACGGCAAGCTCACGCTGGGCGAAAACCTGGCCGACCTGGGCGGGCTGTGGCTGGCCTGGCTGGCGTGGCAGGACAGGGCCCAGGCCGCGCACCTTGACATGGCCGCCAAAATGGATGGCTATACGCCGGAGCAGCGCTTCTGGATTGCCTATGCGCAGCAGTGGTGCACGCAGACGCGCCCCGAGCAGTTGCGCTCGCAGGCGCAAGGCGATCCGCACGCGCCGGACGAGTACCGGACTAACACCGTGCTTCAGGATTTGCCGGAGTTTGCCAAGAGCTTCAGTTGCAAGAAGACGGACAAGATGGTGAGCGCGAAGCCTTGCCGGGTTTGGTAAAGAACAGCTGCTAGCCTCCAGCTTCTAGCTGTTAGCTTGACTGTTGTTAGCTAAGCCGGTTTCGATGGATAGTAATGGAAAGTCGCAAAGATACAGGCTTTCGGAATATGCCTGGCGCGTTCAATAATCTCAGCGATTTCTTCGTCGAAGCCGGTCTCGTTCGATGCGGGACGCTCGTTTTCGGTGCCCAACACAGACCATCCATATTCGGCGAATACTGAGGTAACCGAATCGACATAGTCTGAAGCGGTTGTTGCCCAGGTAACAACATTCGTGAAAGCACGGGTGTCACCTTCACCGAGGGTCGGCTCGGTGAGCACTTCCACGACGCCAATCCAAAGTTCCTGCATTGAAATAAGTCTCAAGTGTATTTCAGCAAGAAGGCCCACCAATGCGGTGGGCCTTCGCGTTTCGAGCTGGAGGCTAGAAGCTAGCAGCTAAAAGCTAGTTCTTCCCGATCACCCGCGCCAGCGTTGCGCCGATTTCTGCCGGCGAGACGACGACGTGGATTCCAGCCGCGGTCATGGCCTTCATCTTGTCGGCGGCGGTGCCCTGGCCGCCGCTGATGATGGCTCCGGCGTGGCCCATGCGGCGGCCCGGAGGCGCGGTTTGTCCGGCGATGAAGCCCACCACCGGCTTCTTCACAAACTGCCTGACGAACTCCGCAGCGGCTTCTTCAGCAGCTCCGCCGATTTCGCCGATCATGATGATGGCCTCGGTTTCGGGGTCGTCGTTCAAGAGGCGCAGCGCGTCGATGTGCGTGGTGCCGATGATGGGGTCGCCGCCAATGCCAATGGCTGTGGACTGGCCGATGCCGCGCTGAGTGAGCTGATGCACGGCCTCATAGGTGAGCGTGCCGGAGCGGGATACGATGCCGACCGAGCCCTCCAGGTGAATGTTGCCTGGCATGATGCCGATTTTGGCCTTGCCGGGAGAGATGACGCCGGGGCAGTTGGGGCCGATGAGGCGCGACGCCGAGCCCTTCAACTTGGCCCACACTTTGACCATGTCGAGCGTGGGAATGCCCTCGGTGATGGCCACAATGAGGGGAATGCCCGCGTCCTCGGCTTCGAGAATGGCGTCGGCGGCAAACGGCGGCGGGACAAAGATCATGGTCGCGTTGGCGCCGGTCTTTTCCACGGCTTCGGCTACGGTGTTGAAAACCGGCCAGCCTTCGTGTGTGGTGCCGCCCTTTCCGGGTGTGACGCCGCCGACAACGACAGTGCCGTATTCGGCGCATCCCTTGGCGTGAAAAGTGCCTTCCTTGCCTGTCAGGCCCTGCACAATCAGACGAGTGTTCTTATCAACGAGTACAGCCATTAAAGTTAGCTCCTAGCTGCTGTGTGAAAGTGGTCAGTGATCAGTGGTCAGTGTTCGTGCTCGACGCTGAGTGTATCGAGAATCCCAAAGATCATCTTCCCCACTTCGTGAGATAAATCCTCAGCCATGCAAATCTGGTTTGCATCGCCGAAACCTAGTTCCTTCGCAATGGTCAGCTGAGTTTGCAGTTCGTAGTTCGAGCCCCTGGCGATGCCGAGAAATTGTCGATACTCCCGTGTGTTCAGTCGTCCTGCGCCTTCCGCGATGTTGCTGGGAACAGACACTGCGGAACGGCGCAGCTGACTGGTCAATCCATAGAGTTCCTCGCGAGGAAACTGTTTTGACAGCCGGTAAATCAGGACGGACAACTGAATTCCTTTTTGCCAAACAACAAGTTAACGGAAAGACTTCGCCATGGATCCCAACTTTCGACCAATGACCACTGATCACTGTTCACTAAGAACAGCTCGCAGCTGCCTTTACCACCAGCTCCGCTGCTTCTTTCATTGTTGCGCCGACCTGGAAGTTCAGACCCGACTCCTTGAGAATCTGCCGGCCTTCTTCGACGTTGGTGCCTTCGAGGCGCAGCACGATGGGCACGGTGATGTGCAGGTTGCGGGCCGCGGCCACCACGCCGGTGGCCAGCCGATCCACGCGCAGGATGCCGCCGAAGATGTTGATGAGGATCGCCTTCACGTTCTTGTCGGAGAGCAGGATCTCGAAGGCGTGCTCGATCTGCTCCTGGGTTGCGCCGCCGCCCACATCCAGGAAGTTGGCGGGGCTGCCGCCGGCGTACTGGATGATGTCCATCGTCGCCATGGCCAACCCGGCGCCGTTGACCATGCAGGCGATGGAGCCATCGAGCTTGATGTAGTTGAGGGCATACTTGCTGGCCTCCACCTCGAGCGGGTCCTCTTCGGCTGTGTCGCGCAGGGCCTTGATGGCCGGATGGCGGAAGAGGGCATTGTCGTCGAAGGTGACCTTGGCGTCCAGGGCAAAGAGCTTGTCGTCCTTGGTGGTGATGAAGGGATTGATCTCCAGCAGCGAGGCGTCGGTCTCGATGAAGGCCTTGTAGAGGCTCTGCAGGAAGGTGACGGCCGGGTTGATTTGCGCGGGTTTGAGGCCCAGGGCAAAGGCCAGCTTGCGGGCCTGCCAGGCGCCAAAACCGATCACCGGATCAATGGTCTCCTTGAAGATGGCCTCGGGAGTCTTGGCCGCCACCTCTTCAATCTCCATGCCGCCGGCCTGCGAGGCCATGAAGACCAGCTTGCCGGTAGCGCGGTCGAGCACGATGCCCAGGTAGAGTTCGCGGTCGATGGCCGCGGTCTCCTCGATGAGCAGGCGCTGCACCTTCTGGCCCTGCGGACCGGTCTGGTGAGTCACCAGGGTCATGCCTAGGATGTTCTTGGCGTGCAGTTCGGCGTCCTCGCGGGTGCGGGCCACCTTCACGCCGCCGCCCTTGCCGCGGCCTCCGGCGTGAATCTGCGCCTTGACCACAACCCCCGAGGCGCCTTCGGCAAACAGTTTGCGGGCCACCGTGGAGGCTTCTTCCAGCGTGTTGGCCACTTCGCCCCTGGGCACGGCAACACCGTATCGCGCCAGGATTTCCTTTGCTTGGTACTCGTGAATCTTCATGTCTTGAGGGACCGCCCAGTCCGCTGCGGGTGGGGATTCGGACCCGGCGGATTCCGGGCCAACGAGACCGTGCCAGCGGTACCGAAATACTATCTTGCGCCGCGACAGGGGGGCAAACCGGGGCAGCGCCGTTACCATTGAGGAATGGCATCTTTGAAGGAATTGCTGAGGCCGCTGGCCGAAGACGGCGCGGCGCTGACCCGCGAGCAGGCTGCCGGCGTGCTGCGCGATATTCTTGCCGGCGCGGTGCCGGAAGTGGAGACGGCGGCGCTGCTGACCGTGCTGGCCACCCGCGGCGAACAGGCCCCGGAGCTGGCCGGCTTTGTTGAAACCATGCGCGCCTGCGCCACGCCGCTGCCCATGACCCCGGAGGAGCGGGAGCAACTGGTGGACGTGGTCGGCACCGGCGGCGGGGGACCGTTGACCTTCAACATCTCCTCCGGCGCGGCGCTGGTAGCCGCGGCCGCGGGAGCCAAGGTGGCCAAGCACGGCAACCGCGCCGTCACCTCGCTGTGCGGCGCGGCCGACGTGCTGGAGACGCTGGGCGTGCCCATCGCCCTGGGGCCTGAACTGGCCGTGGAGTGCCTGCGCTCGACCGGCTTCATGTTCCTGTTTGCACCGCTCTATCACCCCGCCATGAAGGCCGTGGGGCCGCTCAGGCGGGCACTGGGCTTCAGAACGATCTTCAACCTGTGCGGACCGCTGACCAACCCGGCCGGGGCGCGCGCCCAGGTGATTGGCGTGCTGGCGCCCAGCCGCGTGCTGCTGGTGGGGCGGACCCTGGCGGCCATGGGGGCCAGGCGGGCCTTTGTGGTGCATGGAACCGACGGAATCGACGAGCTGACCACCACCGGCGAATCCGTGGTGGCCCGCATCGAGGAGTCAGAGACCGGGCAGGCCACCTTGAAGGCCGCGCGCATTGCGCCGGAGATGGCCGGGCTGCCCAGGGCCAAGCTGGAGCAGTTTGTGGGCGGCGATGTAAGGACCAATGCCGCCCTGCTCTACGACGTGCTGACCGGCATTCCCGGCGCGCGGCGGGATATTGTGCTGCTGAACGCGGCGGCGGCGCTGGTGGCGGCCGGGCTGGCTACCGACCTGAAACAGGGTGTGCTGCTGGGAGCCGAGGCCATCGACTCCGGGCAGACGGCGGCGCTGCTGGTCAAACTGCGGCAGTTTGGGGAGAAGCACGCCCGTTCTTAGCCCAGTAACTCCAGCGTGATGGCATCGCCCTGGCCGGCGAAGTACCGGTCCAGAGCCTGCTGGAAGACGGGGTTTCCCGCGTCCGCCCGGGCGAAGAGTGTCATTGAGGAGCGGAACTTCAGGTCGTCCGGGTAGCCGAGGATTTGTTGGATCGTGCGTCCCTGGACGCCAAGAATCAACCGCACGCACTCCACCAGTCGCGGGCCGAGGTGCGGGTGCCGCAGATAGGCCTGGGCCTCCCCGATTGAGCCGATGCCGTAAAACTCTGACTGCGGACTGTAACCCAACCCCTTCATCTGCGGAAAGATGAACCAGATCCAGTGGCTGCGCTTCAAACCCGCGCGCAGTTCGTCCAGAACCTGCGGAAAGACGCCGGCCTGAGCGTTCAAGAAGCGATCCAGATTGAAAGGATCGTCCATGGCGACTGTCCTCTCGTGAGCTTGTTCGCCTAACAGGTTACAACAGCCCCGAGCGCCCGGCCAGACGCCGCGAGAGCAGCCAGGAGAGCAGCGAGGCGGTAAGCGCCAGCGCCACCCAGCCGGCCTGCTCCAGAGGCTGAACCGCGGCCGCAGAAAGGCGCGGCGGGGTGAACGAAAGCCCTCTCACGGCGGGAATACCGAGCCGGATCAGCTCGACTGCGCCGCCGCCCAGCACCACGGCGGCCACCAGCAGGGCAGGCAAGGCCCGCAGCCAGGGGAAGGGAATGGGCGGGGGCGCTGCCGCCTCCTCGTGGACCCGTTCCATCACCGAGCTGAGGAAGCCCGAAGTGGGAACCAGCTCCTCTTCCGTCGCCAGAATCTTTTCAATCGCTTCGTGGTTCATCCTCAAGCCTCCTTTTCTGTCGTTCGAGAAGAAAACTCCATCGATTCCTGCTCGGTTTCAAGATGCGGAAAGCGCCGCCGCAAGAGCGCCCGTGCACGCGAAAGGCGGGCTTTCAGGGTGCCCTCGGGCAGGCCCATGGTGCGCGCCGCCCGGCCCAGGTCCATCTCATGAAAATAAAACAGAATCACCGGCTCGCGATAGCGCAGGGGCAGCGCCAGCACCGCCCGCCTTATCGCTTCGTCGCGCGACTTCTGCTGCAGCGCGTTCAATTGCGATGCCGGGCCGGAGGGCTCTGGCGCAGCCTCCAGAGGCAGGTTGATGGTGGGAAAGCGCTTGAGTTCCGAGCGGAAGACGTTGGCCGCGAGAGCAAACAGCCAGGTGGAGAAGCTGCCCTCGCGCCGCCACTGGGCCAGGCCCCGCCAGGCGCGGATGAAGGCTTCCTGGGCCATTTCCTCGGCGCGGCCGCGGTCGCGGCAGTAGCGCCAGGCCATATTCACCAGCGGCCCCTGCCAGCGGCGGACAATGCCCTCGAAGGCGGCCACGTCGCCAGCCAGCACGTGGGCGACGTCCGCCCGGTCCGGGTCGGCCTGTTCGTCTGCGGCGCTGTGGCAGGTTGGGGTCACGTGCGGCACTCTCCGTGGGGTAAGACAGGAAGACAGCCGGGTGGGTTGCATTTTGTTGCCAAAGAAAAAGCCGCCCAGAAAATGCAACCGGATTGTGCGGTCTCCGGTCACACCGTTTGCAAGCGAGAAAACGCCTTGCACGTGGGATGAGGAGGATTCTATGACGTATCTGGCTCTGCTGCATTTCGGCGGCGACGAAATATTCGCCAATCCAGCCCTGGGGCTGTGGATATTCCTTTCAATCGGCGCAGTATCGCTGTTTGTGGTTTTCATTCCGGCGGTCACCTGGATGGATAACCGGCGCAAGGAGCGCGAGGCGTTCTACAAGGCCGAGACCTTCCGGCGGGTGGCCGAGGCTTCCGGCGAGGGTGCCAAGGCGGCGCTGGAGATGCTGCGGGAAGAGGATCGCCTGCGCCGCGTCAAGATCCGCGAAGGCATGAAGATCGGCGGCCTGACCAACCTGGCCGTGGGCGTTGCGCTGCTCATCTTTCTGCGCGCTTTGATCAGCAACCAGCCGGTCTACCTGTGCGGCCTGATTCCCGGATTCATCGGCATCGCCATGCTGGTCTACGCGTACTTCCTGGCGCCGCCGCTGGAATAACCACCTGCGGTGGGGCTGGCGTTGGCGGGTTGGGACTGGCCAGTTGGTCGCCTTGCCCAAAGTTGGTGGTCGAGAACCACCTGCGGTGGGGCTGGCGTTGGCTGGTTGAGACTGGCCAATTGGTCGCCTTGCCTGAAGTTGGTGACCGGCAGCCACCTGCGGTGGGGCTGGCGTTGGTTGATGGTAGCGCCCGCAAGCGCGGAAAGTGTGAATCGTGGACGGAGCCGGGGACATCTGCTAGATAGTTGTTCAAACAACTACATCCCTGGCCTGAGGTTTCAGGCCGGGATGCCCGGAGGAGATGCCCATGACCGCCCATACGCAACGCCAGCCTGCGATCTTTCTGCCCCACGGGGGCGGACCCTGCTTCTTCATGGATTGGACCTGGGGACCGGCGGATACCTGGAACGCCACGCAGCGCTTCCTGGAGGGGCTGGCGGCCACGCTGCCCGCTCCGCCCAAGGCTATCCTGGTGGTCAGCGGCCATTGGGAGGAGCCGGCCTTCACGGCCGGCGCCGCGGCTGCTCCCCAGCCGATCTTCGACTATTCCGGCTTCCCTGAAGAAACTTACCGGCTGACCTGGCCCGCGCCGGGCGAGCCAAAACTTGCCTCGCGCGTGGCCGGGCTGCTGGGCCAGGCAGGATTGCCGGCGGCGCTCAGTCCCAGCCGCGGCTTCGATCACGGCGTCTTTGTGCCCCTCAAGGTGGCCTTCCCCACGGCGCTGGTTCCGGTGGTCACGCTTTCGCTGGCGGCTTCTCTCGATCCCGCGCTGCATTTGGCCGCCGGGCGGGCGCTGGCTCCGCTGCGCGAGGAGGGGGTGTTGCTGGTGGCCAGCGGCATGAGCTTCCACAATCTGCGCGGCTATCTCCGCCCGGAAACCGTAGAGCGGGCACGGGCCTTCGATGCGTGGCTGACCAAGGCCGTGGAGTCGCCCGCGGAGGAGCGGGCGGCTCTGCTGACCGCCTGGCGCGAGGCGCCATTTGCTGCCTATGCCCATCCGCGCGAGGAGCACTTGATTCCCTTGCTGGTGGCGGCAGGGACCGGCGGAGACGGGCACGGCAGGCGCATTTTTGGCGACGAGCCGATGGGCGCGGCCATCAGCGCCTACCGGTTCGACTGAGGCGGCGCGCTGGTGTTTATCAACCGGTAACTGAGAGCGACGGTAATCCGCTCGAAACTCCCTCAGGTCGGCCGCCCGGTGTTCTGTACCAGTGGATCGTGTGGAGCAACCTGCAGGGATGAGCCATTAAGGGTTCAGCAAGTTGCTACAATCGGCGGATATGGGCTCCTCCCGCGACAAGGCGGCTTTAGCGGTGCTATTGGGCGCCGAAGTCCTGATTCTATATTTTGTTACGCTACACTCCTCGTTCTTCAACTCCATACCGATGCCGGTTACCGCCATCGATCGCGCCATTCCATTTGTTCCGATCTTCGTTGTGCCGTACTTCTCCTTCTATCTGCTGGTGCTCACGCCGCTCTTTGTCACGAACGACCCGCAGGAATTCCGGGACATGGCTTTCGGATTTGGGCTCATCGTCTTTACATCCTGCGTGGCGTTCTTCTTCTGGCCCACCGCAATTGCTACCTCCTACACGCATCCACTCCTGCGTGGCTTGCTTGCCATCGATCTGCCCAGGAACGCGTGCCCATCACTCCATGCGTCACTTTCGCTCTATTGTGCCCTGTGCGCCCGACGGCGCATCCACGCGGCATTTTCCCGGTATGCCCTTTGGACCTGGACGCTGGTGGTGATCGCATCGGCGCTCCTTATCAAGCGCCATACGGCAATCGACATTGCCGCAGGAGCGGGGCTCGCCTGGGTTGTCTATACCTTGATATTCCGGCCGATCCATGGGGAAGCCGCCGACGGCGAGGTTGTTCTGGAGAACCTGCGCATGCGGAGTCGCCCGATGGAGAAAACGCCGGGAGAGATCGGAGTTCCGGGACGGCTCGATGCCGGCGGGCGCTTCCGGGATTTCGCGATCTTCGTGACTTTAGCTGCGATCGGTTTCTCGATAAGCATTTGGGCACTCGCTCTTCCGTCTGTCACCGCGTTGGCGGCCGGAATCCTTATGACTGCTGTCGCGCTCAACGCATTTCCGCTGCTGCTGCAAGAAGGAGCGTGCGGGTTGCTGCTTTCCAGCCGCCGCTGGAACTGGATTATCTCGGGGATGTTGGGGGCGACTCTCCTGGTGTCGTTTTCCTCGTACCGAGTTCTCCACATACGCTATCTTCGACATCTCGGCAATCCACGCAATCCTGACGATTGCCGCAGTCGCTCACATAGCCGGTCCACTGCATGGTTCCAGCACTTCGTCTGGCTCACCTGCGCCGCTTTGCTCTACATGATCCCGATTGCTGTTTTGGCTCTCAAGTATGGTTCCGCAAGTCAACGAAAACTCATCTGTACCGAGTACGCATTTCTCTTCTTGATCTACAGCATTCTCTTGCGGGCATTTTCCGTGCGCGATCTTTTTCTTGTGTGGATACTGCCCCTGTTCCTTGCGGGAACATTCAGCGTAGTTCGTGGCATTGCCCAACGCGGCATCGCGGAAGCCCCCGATCCATTCCTTGCTGGCCGAACCATGCTTCCGAATCCAGCCATCGCATTCCTTCTCCTGAATGAGAATAGCCATCTTGAGCATCACCTGTTTCCAGAGATGGCGAGCTATCATCTCCCTCGGCTGCACAAGTCGATAAAACCCGGCCACCGCCCCTGAGAATCGCGACCACGGATAATCCGAGTGGGGTGTAGAAATCGGATTATGATGTCATACACCAGATCGGGCAGAAATCGGGGTCAGGCCAATTCTGAACCTGGTGGCCGTAGACCCCCTGGCAGGCCTCCGCTTTTTCGTGACGGCGCGACCCAGCGAGCCTCAGCTTCGCACCGCCATGGATGCGGTTTTCAGGAATGGGCTGCGATCGCGCCGCACTCCGGCAACTCTGCGCTCCCGGAGCAGGCGCCGGATCCGGTCGAAACCAACCGAGGAGAAGCGTATGCCGCTGTTTCACAGGTGCGATGGCGAGCCAGTGCCAAACCTGGATCCGATTCGCCGCATGATGCCCCTCATCATGCGCGGACGAAACCATTCAGCCGTCTATCACACGACGCGATGGGAGATCGGCAGGGCACGGATCTGGCTGCGCAACTACAACCGGGACCGTGGCGAGAAGCCTCATGCCACGCTCTTCCATCTCGTTTTCTACGCCAGTGGCCGGATACTCCATGCCCGGCCGGGGCTGAATCGGTTTGTGGCTGGTGGCCGCATTTACCAGCGCCGAGGGGTGTTCCTGTCCTTCGCGGTCAAGACGCGCCTTGAGGAAGACGCTCCGCTGACGACTGCGAAGCTCGCGTTTCCTGAGGATCTCTCGTTCGACGAATGCGTGGATCGCATCGCGGAAGCTGTCAGTGAAGGCCGCTCCGGGCGGGCAAGCCGCATCGAGCGGGAAGTCCGGTTCCTGACACGGCTGCCGATGCCCGTGCTCCGGGCGGTTGTTGCGGCGGGCGAACTCCTTGACCGCTTCAGCCTTCTTCCGGCATCGTTGATCGATCCCGACCCCATGTACTCCAGCATGTTTCTCGCCAACCTTGGCTCCATTCATATCGACAATGCATTTCATCATCTCTATGAGCATGGAACCTGCAGCCTGTTCGGAGTGGTTGGCAAGCCGAGAAGACAGCTTGATTTGGATTCCTCAGGCCGGCCCGCAATGCGGGAGGTGCTGCAGGCACAGTGGACCTTTGACGAGCGCATAAACGACGGCTTCTACTGTGTGGAATCCCTGGAAACCCTGCGCCGGATCGTGGAGGATCCGCAGCGATATGTCGTTTGCCTGCCAGGTTGCGTCCTCGGCGCAGAGGAAGGCTCTAGCCGGGTCCCCTTGTCGTGACCTCCGGCTGGACCCGAATCAAGGCCCGCTTCCAGGCCAGGACCGGGTGGCAGCATAACGATGTATTCAGCAGTTTCCCACCCTTGCGACAGAAAAAAGTCGCAAGGATGGGGCACGGAGCTGGTTGCCCGTTCCCTGTTCCCTATTCCCTATTCCCTGCTCCCTGCCTCTCAAATGTGGCAGCTTGTCTGGCCGCGCTTTTCCAGGTAGCGCTGGTGGTACTCCTCGGCGCGCCAGAAGGTTTGGGCGGGCTCGACCTTGGTGACAACGCGCTTGGGCTTGAAGCGGCCCTCGGCCGTGAGCTGGTCGATTTTGGCGCGGGCCTGCGCTTCCTGCTGGGGGGAGTGGAAGAAGATGGCGGAGCGGTACTGCGTGCCCCAGTCCGGGCCCTGGCGGTTGAGGGTGGTGGGGTCGTGGAGGGTAAAGAAGGCGTCGAGGAGCTGCTCGTAGCTGACCAGGGCGGGGTCGAAGTCCAATTCCACCACTTCCGCATGGCCCGTCTGGTCGGTACAAACGTCCTTGTAGCTGGGGCGCTCGAGCGCGCCGCCCTCATAGCCCACAGCGGTGGCCGTCACGCCGGGAATGGCGGCAAAGGCCGCTTCCACTCCCCAAAAACATCCGGCTCCGAAAGTTGCTTTTTCCTGGCTCATGGAAAAGAGATGCGCGGCGAGCGCCTCTGGTGGCAGTTTTCCTGCGGCCGCGCGCCGACAAGGGCTTTGGCCGCGCGCCGGCTATTCGGGATTCATCAGCAGCCAGTAGTGAAATCCGTCCACGATGGCCATCAGCGCGGCCTGGTTCAAATCGCTGCTCACGCCAGCGGTGGTCCACGGTTCGTGGCCGTTGGAGCGGAAGCTGACGGTGACGCGCACGTGGGCGGCGGTGTCGTGGGCGGAAACGTCAATGGCGGTGACGCTGAACCGGCCCAGGTGCATGCGCGCGGTGGCCGGGTACCATTTTTCCAGTTCGCGGCGCATAGCCTTGGTCAGCGCATCCACGGGACCGGCGCCCTCGGCGCGGGTGGTGACGATGGTGGCGTCGCCAATGGAGAGCAGCATGGAGGCCTGCACGTAGCGGTTGCCGGTTTCGTCGGATTCGTCCAGAACCCGCCAGCTTTTCACGCTGAAGCGGTCGCGCAGGGTTTTGAGCACCTTCATGCAGGCCAGCCGGAACGAAACCTCGCTGGCGGTGAAGCCGCCGCCGTCGATCATCGCCTGGTTGTCGTCCATCAGGGTCTGGGCCTGCGCGGAGTTGAGAGGAACGCCGATCGCCTCGGAGAGCAGAATGATGTTGGCTCTTCCCGACTGGGCGTTGACCCCGATGACCGGGATGGCGCCGACCCTGGCCGGATCGCACCAGAGATAGGCCCCTGGGTTCTTGCGTTCGCTGCTGCCGTGCATGCCGGCCCAGGTGCCAAAGGAGCCGGTGCCCACAATGGGAGCGCCGTGCGGCACCTCAAGCGAGAAGGCCGCGTAGGCCGAATGGGCCAAGCCGGTGAGGCCGGCCAGCGCCTGGGGAGTGACGAATTCCGCCTCGCCCCTGAGTTGCATGCTGCCGATGACGGTGGTCAGGTTCACGTTGCCGCAGCGTTCTCCCGTGCCCACAATGGTACCCTGCACCTGCGCCGCACCGGCCAGAATGGCGGCCCGCGTGTTGGCCACGCCCAGGCCGCGATCGGTGTGGCCGTGGAATCCGAAGCGGGCCTCGGGGAAATTCTGCGTCAGGCCACTCATCACCTGGGCCACTTCTTCCGGGTTGGCGCCGCCGGTGGTGTCGCAGACCACGATGCGGCTGACCTTCTGGCGGGCGCACTGCTCGGTCATCTGGCGGAAGTAGTCCTGGCTGCGCTGGCTGAAGCCGGGCTCGCAAGCGCTGCCGTTTTCACAGCGGCCGCAGTTGGCGTCCATGGCATGTTCAAGATCCACAATGACTTCAAGGCCGCTGTCCTGGAGGCACTCGATGGTTTCGTAGGCCATCAGCAGGTTCTCTTCCGGGGTGGTCTCCAGGGACTTCATCACATCCAGCAGCCGGGACTTGACCACGATCACGGCCACCGGCACGCGTCCCTTGTGGCTGACGATGAACTGCACGTCGGGCCAATCCTGCACCTTGGCGCCGCGGCCGCGGGTTCTGCCAAACAGGGCCAGCTTCATGGCCCCGGTGTCGACCGAATACAGCGCGCTGGTCAAATCGCCCACAAACTGGTTTGCCCCGGCAAAGCCTATCTCAGCGTAGTGGACGCCAAAGGCGGCCATGCGCTGAACCAGGTTGACGGCATTGGGCACGGAAATATCAATGTTCGGCTGCTGTATGCCGTCCCGCAGGCTGGTTTCAAACAGCTCGACTTTTCTGGTTCTAGGCTGCTGCATTGTGTCCTTGGTCCCGATTGCGCAACTGTCTTTTCCAGAGGATTTTGCCGATCCCTGGTTTCTGACCTTCCAGAATACCGCGACTGAGATTTTCCGGGATTTCCCGGAGTGCGGCGACCGGGACTCCGCGGAACTGCGCCGGTCACAAAAGAGCACGGAACCCGGCAAATTGAAAAATGCCCCACTGCTTGCACAGTGGGGCATTGCTCTCAACCGCGCTTCTTGCCGCCGGGACGGGGTCCGGAACCGGAGGGCTTGCCCTTGTAGCCGGACGAACCGCCAGGTTTAGGGCGGCCGCCGGAGGCCGGTTTGCCGCCGCCGTAGCGGGTTTTGGGCTTCCAGCCGGTGTCAGTGGATTTTCTGTCGGCGCGTGAAGCGGAGTTGGGATACGGCCCCTTGCTGCTGGGCCGGTCACTCGATGCGCCTTCTGTCCGAGGCGTGTAAGGCCGCGGCGAACGGGGCGTGTCGCCCTCATCGCGGCGGAAGGAGGGCCGGGCCGCTCCGGTGGAGGGACGGCTGGATCCGCCGGCCGGCCGGGCGCCGTAACTGGGCCGGGAGCCTGCTCCACTGCGGGGGGCGGAGCTGCGGCCCCCTGCGCCGAAGGATTTGCCGGGCTTGCTGCTGGGCCTTGCGCCGCCAGCGCGGGGCTTGCCGCTGCTGGTGGTATAGGGCCGGGCCAGGCCGCTCTCGCCGCGGGGCGGCCGGGGCGAACTGGGCCGAGCCGAGTAGGGACGGTCTGACGTGGGCCGGGGTGCGCTGGGGCGATCCGAGTAGGAGCGCGGCGCGGAAGGCCGTTCGGAGGAGGAGCGGGGTGCGCTGGGACGAGCCGTGTAAGGGCGCGGCGCGCTGGGACGACTGGAGCTCGAGCGATCCGGACCCTGGATGGGCTCAATCTGTAGCCGGGTCGTCTTTCTGGGACCGAGATCGTCGAAGTCGTCGGGCTCGCTGCGGGGCGGCGCGGGCCGCTTGGAAGCCGGGCGATCGCTGGGGCCGGACTTGTTCCAGGCGGGCTTGTCGCCGTACGGACGGCTGGGCTTGTCGCCGAAGCTGCGTCCTGCGGGCTTGTCGCCATAAGGACGGGCGCCGGCCGGTTTGTCGCCGTAGACGCGGCCCGTGGGCTTGGCTCCAAAGGGACGGCTGCCAGCGGGTTTCTCCCCGAAGGTGCGCGGCGCGGAAGGCCGGTCCCCATAGGTTCTGCCGGCGGCGGGCTTGCTGCCGTAGCTGCGTCCGCCCGTGGGACGGTCGCCGTAGCTGCGGGGAGCGGCGGGACGGTCACCATAGGTTTTGCCCGTGGAGGGGCGGTTCTCAGGGGTGGCGCCTTCATCCGGGCGTACGGACGGACGGGCGGGACGGTCGTCCTTTTGCCAGGCCGGGCGGGCGGCGGGACGCCCTGCGGGATGGCCGGGACCGAACTTCAAAGGACCGGGAGCGCCGGTGCGGCGCGGGCGGATGTCGGAGCGGCCAGCGGAGGGACGGTATCCCGAACCGGTGCGCTCACGCTCGGAATAGGGCTTGGCGGCGCTCCGGGCGCCGGTGGGCAGGGGCGAAACCGTGGGCAAAGCTGCGGCGTCAATGGCGTTGCGGCGGCGGAGTTCCTTGGACTTGGGGGTGCGCAGCTTGCCCTCGGCGGCCTGGCGCAGAAGGTCGAGTTCGTCGGCGCGCAGTTCGCGCAGGTTGCCGGGCTCCTGATCGAGAACCAGGGGGCCATAGCCGACGCGGCGAATCTTCTCGACAAAGTGGCCGACTTCCTCGAACATCTTGCGCAGTTCGCGGTTGCGTCCCTCGATGAGAACCACTTCGTACCAGGGATTGTCGCCCTGGCGGACCTGGCGGATGCGGGCTGGAGAGGTGCGCACTTTGGCCGAGCCGGGCTTGCCGCGCTCGATGGCAACGCCGCCGCGCAGGATGTCCAGCTCGCCTTCGGTGGGCTGGCCGGCAACCTTCACCAGATAGGTCTTTTCCACGCCGGAGGAAGCCTTGGTGAGGCGGTTGGCCAGTTCGCCGTCGTTGGTCACCACCAGCAGGCCTTCGCTCATGTAGTCGAGGCGGCCGACGGGGTAGAGGCGTTCCTTCATCTTGTCAAAGAACTGCATCACCGTGGGCCGGCCCTCGGGGTCCTTGACCGTGGTGACAAAGCCCTTCGGCTTGTTGAGGACAAAATAGCGCAGCCGCTCGGCGCCCTGCAGCAGCTTGCCGTCCACGCGGATGTGGTCGCGGCCGGCGTCGGCCTTGGTACCCAGCTCGGTGACGACCTTGCCGTTCAGCTGCACCCGGCCCTGCTCGATCATCTCCTCAGCCTTGCGGCGGCTGGCCACGCCGGACTTGGCCAGAATCTTCTGCAGCCGCTCCAGCTTGGCGGGAGGGCGAGGCTTGGCATTGACTTCGGGCTCGTCTTCCTCTTCAGCATCGGACGAGTCCTCGGCATCTTCCGCCAGAGCATCTTCGTCTTCGTCATCTTCGTCTTCGTCATCCTCGTCTTCGGCGTCTTCCTCTTCGTCCTCATCGCCGTCAGACGAGTCGTCGTCATCCTCTTCTTCGTCGCCCTCTGCATCCTCATCGAACTCGTCCTCGGAGGTGAGTTCGATCGCCTCCTCGGGCGCAACTTCGCGTTCAGCTTCGTCCGGGGCAGGAATTTCTGCTTCGATCTCGGGAATTTCGGTTACGGGCGCTTCGGTTGCGGGCGCGGCTTCCAACTCGGGCTTGGCGGCTTTGGCGCGAGGCTTAACGGACTTTTTAGCGGACTTTTTAGGCGTGGTCATTCGCGTACATCTCAGTTTCTGCCTGCTCTGTGGGGGGAGGCGCAGCAGGCGCGGCCTCAGCGGAGGTTGTTACCGCTTCGATCGCCGGCGTACCGGCGGGGGGTTGAGGCGAGGGGAGAGTGTGCGCCGGTTCGATTGCGGCGGTCTCCGTGGGGTGGGGCCCCGGCGCGGCCGGGGTTTGGTCATTGGCCGCCATCACGGCGGTCGGGGTGGCTGGTGAGGTTTCTGCTTCGGCGCTTGCAGCGATCGTGTCGCCTGCATCGTCGCCGCCGGTTGGGCCGGGTTGGAGATCGGAACCCTGCCCCAGGCTTGCCTCGGAGTCCGGCTCCGCCTCGTCGAGTTCGATGGCGGCCATCTTCTCGAATTCCTCCATGGAGGGCAGCTCGGCAACGTCCTTGAGACCGAAGCGGAGCAGGAACTCCTTGGTGGTTTTGTAGAGGATGGGCCGGCCGATAACCGGCTTGCGGCCGGCGGTGGCGATGAGCTTGCGGCCCAGCAGCGAACCCAGCACGCCGCCCGACTCCACGCCGCGAATTTCGTTCACTTCCGGCGCGGTAACGGGCTGCTTGTAGGCGATCACGGCCAGGGTTTCGAGAGCCGGCAAAGAGAGCTTGAGCGCCGGCTTGAGGCTTTTCACAAAGCAGCGGACGGCGTCGTGGCACTCCGGCTTGGTCGCCATGCGGTAGCCGCCGGCAATCTCGCGAATCTCGATGCCGCGGCCGTCGGAGGCATAGGAGGCGACGAGTTCGTCGAGCAGTTGGCGGAGGATGGTGCGGACTTCGCGGTCGCGCGCGCGGGCCTGGCGCCTGGCCTCCAACTCCGCCTCGGCGGCGGATTCGGCGGGGGTGGCCGCAACGGACTCTGGTAGCGGCTCCGGGCCGGCTTCAGGGCCGGCTTCCGCAACCGGCTCTGGCGCGGACGCCTGGGCAACACCGGCAGAGGCCGTAACTCCCGCGGAATCAGCGGCGGCCTGCTCCGGTTCCAGGTAAACGAACTCCCCGTTGACCAGCGACAGGGTCTCGCTGGACTCGGCTTCGGCGGCCTGTTCGGCAGACGCGACGGCCTGCTCCGCCTTCCACTCGAGGGCGTCGGCGGCAAAAAGGGCGGCGAGCTGGGCCAGTGTGACCGGCTCCTCCGCGGCGTAGATGACTGCTTCCAGCTTAGCTTTCAGGCTCATTCTGCAATAGGTACCTCAAGTATGGTACCGGAATTACAGCTTGGCCGTATGGCTATTGAAGCTCGAAGCCCTGCCGGGGGGCAAAAAAGGGCGCCCGGCAGTGCCGGACGCCCACAAGGTAGAGCCGAGAGCCGGAGGGTTAGCCGGCCATCTGCCGGAAAAGCCAGAAGAGGCATCCAGAGAGCAGGGCCGCGGCAGGGAGGGTGAAAACCCAGGCCATGGCAATGTTCTTGATGGTGGACCACTGCAAACCGCTCTTGTTGGCGGCCATGGTGCCGGCCACGCCGGAGCTGAGGACGTGGGTGGTCGAAACCGGCAGGCCGAAGTTGTCGGCGGCGAAGATGGTGGCCATGGCCACCAGTTCGGCGCTGGCGCCCTGGGCATAGGTGAGGTGCTCCTTGCCGATTTTCTCGCCCACGGTGACGACGATGCGCTTCCAGCCCACCATGGTGCCCAATCCAAGAGCCAGGGCAACGGCCACCTTGACCCAGTCGGGAATGAACTTGGTAGCCTTGTCCACCTTGCTCTTGTAGTTGGCGAGGGCCGCGGTTTCATCCTTGGTGAAGGCCGGGTTGTGGTTCTTCTGCATCAGGCGGATGGCTTCGCTGGTGACGTACATGTCGTTGCGGACGTTGGTCTGGTCCTTGGCAGGAACCGACTTGAACTCCTTGTAGAGGCCCACTTCGTGGTTCAGGTCCTCGACCAGTTCCCGGAGCGCCAGCACGGTGTCCGGCTGCAACTGCTTGGTGCGGATGTAGTCGGTGACCTCGGCGCGGGCGTCGGCGCCCAGAATGCCGTTCTTGTCCACGTGACGGTCGAGAATGTGGCCGGCCTGCTCCGAGGCGGCGATGAAGGACTGAATATCGTTGCCGGTGACGGCGTGGTTGAGAGCGTAGGCGGTGGGCACGGTGCCGATGAGGATCAGCATGATGAGACCCATGCCCTTCTGGCCGTCATTGGAGCCGTGGAAGAAGCTGACCCCGGTGCAGGTGAGCACCAGCAGGGCGCGGATGGGCCACGGTGGAGGCGTGTTGTCCTTGGGCGCCTCGTAGAGGGCGGGGTACTTGATGAACGCCTTGGAAAGCAGCATGAGGATGGCCGCGCAGGTAAAGCCCACCAGCGGCGAGATGAGCAGTACCTTGAAGACTTTGATGGCCTGCTCCCAGTCCACGCCGGAGGTGCCGGAGTGAACGTTCATCAGCTGGTTGGCGATGCCCACGCCGATGATGGAGCCCACCATGGTGTGGGAGCTGGAGGCGGGCAGGCCGAGCCACCAGGTGCTCAGGTTCCAGATAATGGCGGCAATCAGCAGGGCAAAGACCATGGCGAAGCCGGCGCCGGAGCTGACCTGGAGGATGAGCTCGACGGGCAGCAGGGTGATGATGGTGAAGGCCACCGTGCCGGTGGAGACCAGCACGCCGGCCAGATTCCACAAGCCCGACCAGACCACGGCGATATTGGGGTCCAGCGAATGGGTGTAGATGACCGTGGCCACGGCGTTGGCGGTGTCGTGGAAGCCGTTGACGAACTCGAAGCCGAGAGCGATCAGCAGGGCCACGGCCAGCAGCGCGTAGGGCCCGATGCTGGTAACGGAAATGGTGCCCAGATCCTGGGCGACGTGGTAGCCGATGAACCCGAGGCCGCCGACCAGCGCCGCCAGAACCACCGCGCCGCTGACCCACGAGGACGTTTTCTTCATCTTGCGGTCAAGCAGCGATGCCCCTGAGGGCAGCCCTTCGACCGTCGTTGCCAAATCGGACATGGAGAGGCTCCATTGCTTGGGATAGGTTTCAGTTTGTTGCGAATAATTGGCAACATGCTGAATGAGTAATGGATATAGGAGGGCGATGAAAAGGATATGAATTGCGGCCGGGCAGGCAACTTTATTGCAGTACATATTTGTTGCAGCCGGGTTCAAGGGGGAAGGAGGAAGACGCTCTCGCGCCGCACGCCCCCAAGCCGGGTCTTCGCCCTGGGGTGGAAGCAAAGACCGTCCTGCCCCGTCTGCGCCATCGCAGGCCAGCTAATAAGTGATTTCGGATCTAAGAAATGTGGCGGAAGAGCCAGTAAAGCGAGCCGGAGAGCAGAGCCGCGGCAGGCAGGGTGAAGACCCAGCCGGCGGCGATGTTGCGGACGGTAGAGAGGCGCAAGCCGCTGCCATTGGCGCACATGGTGCCCGCCACGCCAGAGCTGAGGATGTGCGTTGTACTGACCGGTAAACCCCAGGTGTCGGCGGCGAAGATGGTGGCCATGGCCACTATTCCGGCACTGGCTCCCTGGGCGTAGGTCAGGTGTTCCTTGCCGATCTTTTCGCCCACGGTGACCACCACCCGCCTCCAGCCCACCATGGTGCCCAACCCCAGGGCCAGCGCCACCGCCACCTTGACCCAATCGGGAATGAACTTGGTGGCCTTGTCCACCTTGCTCTTGTAATTCTTGAGTGCGGTGTTTTCGTCCGCGCTGAAGGCCGGGTTATTGTCCTTCTGCATCAGGCGGATGGCTTCGCCGGCCACGTACATGTCGTTGCGAACATTGGTCTGATCCTTGGCCGGAACCGCTTTGAAGTCCTTGTACAGGGCGACTTCGTGGCCCAGGTCTTCAACCAGCTCGCGGAGGGCGAGGATGGAGTCCGGCTGGAGCTGCTTGGTGCGGATGTAGTCGGTGACTTCGGCGCGGGCATCGGCGCCAAGGATGCCGTTCTTGTCCACATGCCGGTCCAGAATGTGGCCGGCCCGCTGTGAGGCGGCAATGAATTCCTGAATATCGCGAGCAGTCCCGGCGTGGTTGAGCGCATAGGCGGTGGGCACGGTGCCGATGAGGATGAGCATGATCAGGCCCATGCCCTTTTGGCCGTCATTCGAGCCGTGGAAGAAGCTGACGCCGGTGCAGGTGAGCACCATGAGGGCGCGGATGGGGAACGGCGGCGGCTTGTTGTCCTTGGGCGCCTCATAGAGCGAAGGGAACCGGAAGAGGAACTTGGACAACAGCATGAGAAGAGCGGCGGCGCCAAAACCGATCACCGGCGAGATGAGCAGCACCTTGAGGACCTTGATGGCCTGGTCCCAGTCCACGCCGGAGGTGCCGGTGTGTGTGTTCAGCAACTGGTTCATCACGCCCACGCCAATGATGGAGCCCACCATGGTGTGGGAGCTGGACGCGGGCAGGCCGAACCACCAGGTACTCAGGTTCCACAGGATGGCGGCGATCAGCAGGGCAAAGACCATGGCGAAGCCGGAGCCCGAGCTGACCTGGAGAATGAGCTCGACCGGCAGCAGGGTAATGACCGCGAAGGCCACGGTGCCGGTGGAGGCGAGCACCCCGGCCAGGTTGCACAGTCCCGACCAGACCACCGCGATGTTGGGCTCCAGCGAGTGGGTATAGATGACCGTGGCCACGGCGTTGGCGGTGTCGTGGAAGCCGTTGACGAATTCAAAGCCGAGAGCGATCAGCAGGGCAAGGCCGAGTAGCAGATAGGGCCAGATGCTGACCACGGTCACATCGCTCAAATCCGACGCCACATGGAAGGCGATGTAGCCCACGCCGCCCGTCAGCGCCAGAAGAAACACCGCGATGCTGGTCTTGCTTGACCTCTTCTTCATCTTGCGGTCAAGCAGACTGGGCCGCGCGGGCATGGCTTCAACTAGCGTCGCCAGATCGGCCATTAGCAGTCTCCAAAGCAGCTGGAATGTGTCCAGCAGCGCTCGGGACTGCAACCGGCAGTCTCAACAACGAATAAATGAAATAAGGATGATTTACTTCGGAAGGGCGAACAGCGGGTTTGGCAGGCTTCCATAAAACCCCAACAACCACATTAGCGCGCAGTTGTTTGATCAACAATCAACAAGCCCGAGAGGGAGTCGGACTGCATTGATTCTACACCGGCCGAGGCGGGGTGAGGAAAATTTGCTAGGGTTTGGGCGGAAATCGGGCGCGGCCTCAGGCCCGGATCAGAAATTTGCCAGCCGCTGCAAGGCCTCGCCGTATCTTTCAATTACGCGCCTTGCCGCCTCACGGGGATTTGGCGGTTGCGGGTCTTCTTTGGCCTGATGCCCTGGCTCAATCCCAGGCTGGTTATTCCGATCATCTTGTGGTTTCGCCGTTTCTTCTATCCGCATAACTTCTTTCTGGCGCGGCTCGCTGCCGATTCACGCAGCGAGCCGCGGCTGAAAGCCCCCTGCTTCGCCTACCGCCAGTCGTCGTGGGGGGCGTTGGCCAGGCCTTCGTTCATGACCGCTTCAAAGGCGGTGTGCTTCTTGATAAAGATCTCGCTGAAGGCGAGGTCCTGGCGCAGCAGCACAGCCTGCAGGCGAACCAGCTCCAGCAGGGCCAGGAACATGGCCACCAGCGCCCGCTCGCTGCGGGTGTGGCTGAGCAGGCGGCGCAGGGCCACGGGCTTGTCTTCCATGGTCAGCCGGCGGGCCAGGTACTGCATCATCTGGCCCACGGTGACCGAGTCCTCATCGACGTTGAAGACCGGCCGCTTGCGGGCGCGCTCCAGAATGTCGCGGAAGATGCGCACCAGATCCACGGTGTCGGCGGCGATCTCCGGCTCGGCGGCGGCGTCGTCCTTGAACTCGCGGACGCCAGGGTTGGTCCAGGTGGCGGCCTCCAGCATCTGCTTCTGTTGCAGCATCTGGGCGGCGTTCTTGAAGCGCTCGTGCTCCAGCAGCCGCTCCACCAGCTCGCGGCGCGGATCCTCGGCGGCATCGTCCGGGCCGGACGGCGCGCGCGGCAGCAGCATCTTGCTCTTGATGTGGATGAGCAGCGAGGCGGTATAGATGAACTCCCCGGCCACGTCCACATCGGTGGCCTTGAGCTGGTTGACGTAGGCCAGGAACTGGGCCGTGATCTTGGAGATGGGGATGTCGTAGATGTCGATGTCCTGCTTGCGGATCAGGTCCAGCAGCAGGTCGAGAGGGCCGTCGTAGACCTGGCTCACGATGACCGAAAAGGGAGAGAGATCGTCCTCGTTGTCCCGCGACTGAATCGGCGCGGGGGGCTTGGGGTCGGGCTTCTGCTCCGGGGCAGGAGCGGCCTCCGGCGACGGAGCAGGCGCCGGGGTTGCGGCAGGCTCCGGGACCGGGGCGGCGGTTGGCTCTGGAACGGCCGTAAGCTCCGGGATCGGCGCGGCCGGCGGCTCAGTGGCCGCAGCAAGGTCCGTGACCGGCTCGGCGATTGGCGCTGGCTCCGTTTCAGCGGCAGGCTCGGCAGGGGATTCGGCATCGGGCTCGGCCGGGGCGGCGAAGGGAGCAGGAACTGGCTCAGTACTCGCCTCGAAAGCGGGCGTGTCGGCAGGCTTCTCCTCTGGCGCAGATTCCTCCGCGCTCGCCGCCTGCGCAGCAACGGTCACCGGCTCAATCGGGTCGGTCTCCGCCGCCTGGACGGGCTCGGCACTCGCGACGGGCTCAACGGCTGCAGGTTCCTGGGCAATCTCAGGGGCCGAGACAGCAGGCGGCTCAGGCTTTGCGACGGGTTCTTCGGCGATCACCGGGGCGGACGGCTCAGGCTCCGCGGCAATGGCGGGAGCTGGTTCAACTACAGGCTCTGCTGGCGCAGACTCGGCTGGCCCAAGCTCGGCGGCGGCAACAGGCTCTGCCACGGCGGGCGGACGGGCGGCGATCATTTCCGGATTGTCGGGCTGATTGGTCAATGCTTCTTCTTCCGGACTCTTTTCTGAACTGCTTGCAATCGGATGCTCTATGGATGCCTCTGGCTGCGCGGACCGCGAGAAAAGGCCGAATCCGGAGCGAATTCCCCCCAGGGCAAACTGGAGCGCCTTTCGCCACCACGGGACCGCCTTTTCAAGCATTTACATTCCCTCGGCGGCCTCAAGCCGCGTTCGGTCTGCTCCCTGCCCTGCCAAACAAGGTTCCGCAGGGCCTAAACGCCAGCCTGCGCTGCGCTGGTCAGGGTCATCTGCATGGCGGTGCGCACCTCGCGCATGGTCTGCTCGGCGCGGGCGCGGGCGCGGCGGGAGCCATCTTCAAGGATTTCCACCACCTGGGGTACGGTAAAGCTGGCGCGGCGGGTCTGAATCGGTTCCAGCACCTGGACCAGCGCGTCGGCGGCCCAGCCCTTGCACTGGATGCAGCCGATGCCGGCCGAGCGGCAGCCTTCATACACGGTAGCCAGCGTTTCAGGGGTAGAGAACACCTTGTGCAGATCGCCTACCGGGCACTTGTCCGGATCGCCAGGGTCGGTGCGGCGCACCCGGGCGGGGTCGGTGACCATGGTCTTCAGCTTCTGCCGGACCTCCGGCACCGTATCGCAAAGCTGGATGGTGTTGCCGTAGCTCTTTGACATCTTGCGGCCGTCGGTGCCGGGCAAGGTGGGCGAGGGCGTCAGCAGCACCTGCGGCTCGGGCAGCACTTCCTCGCCCTCCAGCTTGTAAAACTGGTTGAAGCGCCGCGCCACTTCGCGGGTCAGCTCCACGTGGGCGGTCTGGTCGTTGCCCACGGGCACAAACTTGGGCTGATAGAGCAGGATGTCGGAAGCCATCAGCACCGGATAGCCCAGGAAGCCGAAGTTCGACAGGTCCTTGTTGGCCAGGTTCTTCTGCTGGTCCTTGTAGGTGGGCACGCGCTCCAGCCAGCCGACCGGGGTAATCATGCCCAGCAGCAGGTTGAGCTCGGCGTGCTGGAGGACCTTGCTCTGCAAAAAGAGCACGCTTTTGGCCGGATCGAGGCCGGCGCCCAGGTAGTCCAGCATCACGTCCAGGGTGTTCTGCGCGATCTTCGAGGGATCGGCGTAGTCCGAGGTCAGCGCGTGCCAGTCGGCGATGAAGAAGTAGCACTCGTACTCCTCCTGCAGCTTGACCCAGTTGGCCAGAGCGCCCATGTAGTTGCCCAGGTGGAGCTTGCCGGTGGGGCGCATGCCGCTCAAGACGCGGGGACGGGAAGATGAAATAGCGGTTTCAGGCATTTTGCTTTTCGATTCCAGAATGAAGCCGGAGAATGCGGCCGTCTTTCAAAAGATGCGGTAGAGGCTCATTCCATTGTAATGGGAGGCATCCGGCCGGCCGCCGCGCCGCCAGGTCAAAACCAGCGACGATGTATCCAGAAGCGACAACATTCAAGTCGATGCGACCAGCAGGGAGCAGCGCCGCTAGATCGATATCAGGCCGGCGTAGATCAGCCTCATGGCGGGATGCAGCAGCATGCTCAGCACCGCGCCGCCCAAAAAGATCATCACCATGTAGCTGACCCATATGGGAATCCGGTCGTAGACCTGCACGGCGTTGTAGGGCAGCATGTTGCGCAGGATGTGACTGCCGTCCAGCGGCGGAATCGGCAGCAGGTTGAAGAAGAACAGCGACAGGTTGATCAGAATGGCCAGCGTGCACAGCAGCACCACCGCCTGCAAGCCCGAGGGCGCGCCCAGCCCCAGACCGCCGCCGAAGGTGGCCAGCACCAGCTGCCGCCCGTCGGGAACGGCGATGGAGACGACGGCCAGCACCAGGAAGGCCACCAGCACCAGCAGCAGGTTCGAGGCCGGACCGGCCAGCGTGACCAGGTTCTCGTCGCGAACAATCTTGCGGAAGTTGCGGGAGATGATCGGCGTGGGCTTGGCCCAGCCCACCAGCATGCCGCCGAAAAGGCCCAACCCGATAAACGGCCCGAAGATCATCAGCGCGGGAAAGAGAAGCGTGCCGATGGGGTCAATGTGGTACATGGGGTTGAGCGTGACGCGGCCTTGCAGGCGGGCAGTGTGGTCGCCCAGGCGCGAGGCCATCCAGGCGTGCGCGCACTCATGCACACTGAGCGAAAACAGCAGCAGAACGAACTCGAAAACGGCAATAAGAAAGCGACTGGATTGCAAACGCACACTCCACGGGCTATTGCCTTCAGGGTAGCATGCAGGGTGCTGTAGGGCTCGTCGAGGAGCGGCCTGCGGCTTCATGCCCCTGCGCCCGTTCTTTGCTCGCAAGGCAGCCCACCCTTTGAATCCGCAAAAAACACAGGGCGCCCCATCCTTCCGCAGCCTCATCGCGGAAGGGCGGGATGGCACGAACCTTGGCCATTTGCAGTCAGTACTCCGACGGTTGGAGTGTTGTGAATGCTACCCTTCGCAAAGTGCGCGAAGGATGGGGCACCCAGTTCAATGGCGGGGAAAGGGCGGGGCACCCGCCCGCCCGCTCATCGCAAACAAACTGCGATGAACGGGGCACAGTTTCGGTTGCTGGGATGGCCGGGCCACCTGCCTGGCGAATCAGCGCTTTGAGATGGACCTGCTGCTCCTGTTCGCCATCAGCGCCCTGCTGCTGGCGGGCCTGGGTGTCTATGGCGTCGTCAACTACTCCGTCGTGCAGCGGCAGCGGGAGATCGGCCTGCGGCTGGCGCTCGGCGCGCAGCGGGGAAACATCTACCGTTTGATGCTCCAGGATGGCCTGGCCCCGGTACTGGCGGGAGCGGCTGTCGGCATCGCGATCTCCTTCGGTTTTGCGCGCGCGGTGCGCAGCTTGCTCTTCGCGGTTAGTCCGTACAACTCCAGCATCGTCACGGGCGCTCTGTGTGTGCTGGTAACCGTGGGCGTAGCCGCGTGTCTGCTTCCCGCGCACCGCGCCGCTTCCATCGACCCCATGCGCGCACTGCGAAGGGAATAGGAGACTCCAGGCCCACGGACGGGTTCCCGCATCTCAACCCGCCACCGAAGATGGGTGCCCCAGGTCTGGATTCTCAGACCTGGGATGGCGATTCACACCATGATCAAATGCGCCTCAAACTCTCGATACCCGGCTCAAGTAGATCGAGGTTCGTTGCTTCCCACATCTCAGACTCGCGACCTGGGGCGCGCCGCGCATTCATGGAGAACTGAAGATGCTTGGCGGGCGGCCCACATCTGATTCTCCTTCACAAAATTGGGTGCCCCAGGTCTCGATTTTGAGACCTGGGATCGAGCAGGCTATCCCGCCGCGCCCCGGTCCAGAAGGATTCGATCTCCACGGTTCCGAATTCCCCGGTGGCGTAGTGGCGAAAGCTGGACCACGCCCATTGCTCCGGCCTCTCCACCAGCCCTCGCCTGACCGGGTTACGGTGCATGTACCGCAGTTTCTCCACCCGCTTTTGTTCATTGTGCAGGTTGAAATCATAGTAGCGCGGCTGCCAGAACGGCCGTTCTTTGCTCTGTACGGACACCGACAGCTTCAAGGCCTGAATCGCCCTGGAAAGGAGCGCCTTCCCCGGCTCACCGACCAGCAGATGAACGTGTTCCGGCATGACGGCATAGCCGCAGACGACAAACCCGTAGCGAAGGCGCATCGCCTCAAGGGAGCGCTCAAAAAGGTCGCGCGCCGTCACTGTGCCGAGGTGGGGGAATCGGTGATAACAACTGAAGGCGATGAAGTGGAAGCATCCGCATCGCTGATAACGAACCAGTCCCTTCGTCATCCAAACATCCTACCTCCCAGGTCTCAAAAGCGAGACCTGGGGCACCCAGTTTCCTCTACTTCAGACCTGGGCCACCCGCCTCAGACCCGCTCCGATGGGAAGCGGCCCACCACCTCGCCCGCCGCGACGGTTTGTCCAGCCAGCACAATGGCGTGGCTGCCGATGCGCGCGCCGGGGCCGATGACCGTGGGCACCAGTGTCACCTGGTCGTAGTTCACCGGCGCGTGGGTGTGGGAGTAGACCCGGGCAAAGGAGCCGATGACGGCGCCCTTGCCGATGACGATGCCGCCGCGGTCGTTGAGCAGGGCGCGCTGGCGGATGGTGGCTCCGTCCTCGATGGTGAGGTTGTAGCCGAAGGTGAGATCGACACCGTGGTAGATCTTGACGCCCGCGCCGATGCGGGCAAAGATGTGCCGCCCCAACATGCAGCGGAAGCGGAGGCCCAGCCAGTGGTTGAGGCCGATGGGCGAGCGGTCGAACATCTGCCAGAACCACAGCAGCGGCTTGCGCTTGGCAAACTGCTCGGGGTCGGCGTCGGCAAAGTGCTCAGCCTCCAGGGTCACGTTTTCCGGATCCAGCGAAAGGTTGAGGATGTTGCCGGGCAGCTCGCTGGTGAGCGACAGGTTGAGCTTGCCGCCGTGCGGGCGGCCCAGGTAGAGCTGGAAAAGCTGGTCGCGGACAATCTCCGCGCGGCGTTCCGGGGAGTGGTGGCGGGTGAACTCTTCATCCAGAAAGTGAATCCAGCGGCGATAGACTTCTTCGGCTTCGGGGGCGGGGTGCGGGGGGGCGCTGAGGTTGTTTTCCATAACGACTGGACAATACACCACCGGGGCTGGGGGAATCGACCCGGAGCGCGCCCGGCGCAGCGGCAGGCCACGATTTGAACGCGAGGCGAGGTTCAGGGGCGCGGCCTTTTTTCCACGACCTGTTGAGGCTGCCATCAGGCGGAACGGCCCAACGTGCGCTTTACAGGCTGCGGAAGAGGGTCAATGAGCAAGAGAATTCTTCGGAAAGCAATCCTCAGGGGCTAAAGCCCGCGTTGATTTTGGGGCATTTACGGCACGACTGAAGTCGTGCCCTGACACAGAGCAACGTTTCTCTGTAGCGTGCAAGTTCGGGCACTGACACTTCTTGCAGCCCCGAACGAGCTTTTCCGAAGCTTGCAATGCCACGGATGTATACTTTCGCGGACTTCCGTTTTGAACGGGCGGAGCCTTCGTGGCGGGCGGATTCCTTTCCTGCGGCTTCAGCGGGGGTTCCCAGGAGAATTGCAATGAGAATGCAGCAAATCGCAGCCTTGGCCGCCATGGTGCTTCTGCCGGCCGCGTTGATCCAGCCGAACCATGCGCAGCCAGCCCCGGCACGCCCTGCCATCACCGGGATTTCGCACCTCAGCGTGTACAGCGCCGACACCGCCAAATCCGAGCGCTTCTATGTCCACGATCTGGGCGCGCAAAAGCGCGCGGACCCCGAGAATGCCGCCGGCGCACGCTACTACTTCAGCCCGGTTCAGTTCATCGAGGTGCTCCCGCTTCCTGGCGGCGGCACTTCCATCAATCGCCTCGATCATGTAGCCTTCAACACCGCCAATGCCGGGCAGTTGAGGCTCTATCTGGCGGCGCATGGCGTCGCCGTGCCCGCGGGGGTCGAGAGCGCCAGCGATGGCAGCCTGTGGTTCGACGTGCTCGACCCGGAGGGCAACAAGGTGCAGTTCGTGCAGCCGCCCGCGCATCCTTTGCCGGTCCCGGCCAATGCGCTCAGCACGCACATCATCCACGCGGGCATCCTGGTGCACTTTGCCGAGGCGGAAAACCCGTTTTACCGGGGCCTGCTGGGCTTTCGCCCCTACTGGCACGGCGGCCGCACCGACGACACCACCGATTGGATCTCGCAGCAGGTTCCCAATGGCACCGACTGGATCGAATACATGATGGTCGGCGGCCCTGAAACCAGGGGCATTCCCGCCACCGTGACGCAGAACGACCTGGGCGTGATGGACCACTTCTCGCTGGGCGTGGTGAACATTGAGAAGACGGTGGACCTGCTGTATGCCGGGGATCGCATCAGCCCCAAGCACAGCCCCGCCCAACTGGGCCGCGATGGCAAGTGGCAGTTCAACATGTACGATCCCGATGGGACCCGCGCCGAGCTGATGGAGTTTCAAGCCTCGGTCAAGTCGTGCTGCTCCCAGCCCACCGCCGCCGATCCCGTGAAATAGGGACGGGGCAGAAACGGGCGGGATTTCAAGCAGTGGGGGAGCCTGCCGGGCCTGCCGCTGCGGGCTTTGCCGCCGCAGGGGCGCTTGCCCCCCGCAGCGGCATGGGCTGCGCCCCCGGCGGCTGGTGCATGGTAACGATGATTGCCCCCGTTGGCCGGGTGCCTGCACATTTGTAGGAGTGCGCCGTGCTGGCGTCAAAATAGACCGCATCGCCGGCCTCCAGCAGGCACTCCTGGTCGCCGTGATGCATCTCCAGCTCGCCATCCAGCACATACAGGAACTCCGACCCTGCATGCAGGTGGGCCTTGGGCTCCATGCCCTCGGCCAGGGGCACAAACTCGGCAAAGTACGGGTCCATGTGCCGGTCGGGGACCATGTAGCCCAGGCTCTCAAAGAAGTAGGCCGGCGTTTCCACTCCGGTTTGCGGCAGCCGTACCCGCTCCTTGCGGCGGTGAACCCGGAAGACGGAGTGCGGCTCGGTCTCAAAGAAGTACGACAGGTCCTTGGAGAAGACCATCGCAATCCGCGCCAGGTTGCGCAGGGTGGGCACCACCCGGCCCGTCTCCAGTTGGGAGAGGAAGCTGGCCGAGAGTCCGGTGTGGCGGCCCAGCTCCACCAGCCCCATCGACTTCTTGAGCCGCAGCCGCCGGATGCGCTCCCCGATGTGCTTTTCTTCGATGAACCGTTCGGTGGTTTCCGTATCCACCTGGGACTTTTGCGTCTCTTCGCTCTTCACCATGGGCTCGTTCATCCATCCCTCCCGGCTGCTTGTTCATAGGATGTATCGCGAGCGGAAATATTGTCCAGATCAAAATACTTTCCCGCCTCGCCAAAGTAACTTCGCGCTGCGCCAACCTCGTATTCACACGGACGAAAACCTCATCCACCCTGTCAATAACCTCGCCCTACTGTCGGCACCGGCCGCCCCGCGTTATCCTAGAGAGTCCGGCCGGGCTGCCTTCCGGCCTGCAAAGGAAACCTATGCCTGAAGACCCCATCGTCCCTGCCGCGCCAGCGGCGTCTGCCCCACCGCAGGTGGTGGTGGCCACCATCGCTACTCTCGGCCAGCATGAAGGCCAGTCCGTCACCCTGCGCGGCTGGCTCTACAACCTGCGGGAGAGCGGCAAGCTGCTGTTTCCCATCTTTCGCGACGGCACCGGCACCATCCAGGGGGTAGCTCACGTAAAGAGCGTTCCGCCCGCCGTATTTGAAGCCCTGAAGGGCCTTACCCAGGAGTCCAGCGTCATCGTCACCGGCAAGGTCCGCGCCGACAAGCGCGCCCCCGGCGGCTTCGAACTCGACGTCGAGGATCTGGAAGTCGTGCAGCGCGTGCCCGAGTCCGATCCCTACCCGATCACGCTCAAGGAACATGGCGTCGATTTCCTCATGGAGCACCGCCATCTGTGGATTCGCTCCCCGCGCCAGTCCGCCATTCTGCGCATCCGGGCGGAGATCATGCGCGCGGCTGCGGAATATTTCGATTCGAACGGCTTCATCCGCACCGATCCGCCCATTCTGACCCCGGCGGCCTGTGAAGGCACATCGACGCTGTTCCCGGTGGACTACTTCGGCGATACCGCCTACCTGACGCAGAGCGGACAGTTATACATCGAGTCCACCGCCCTGGCGCTGGGCAAGGTCTACAGCTTCGGGCCCACCTTCCGCGCGGAAAAATCCAAGACCCGCCGCCACCTGACCGAGTTCTGGATGATCGAGCCGGAAGTGGCCTATTGCGACCTGGACGGGCTGCTGGAGCTGGCGGAGAATTTCCTCTCGCACATTGTGCAGAGCGTGCTGAAGAACCGCGCGCCTGAGCTCGAGGTGATAGGCCGCGACCGCGCCAAGCTGGAAGCCATCTGCCCGCCCTTTCCCCGCCTGCGCTACGACGTGGCCGCCGACATGCTCAACCAGGCCTACAAGGATGGCAAGCTCGAAGCCCCCTTCGAGTACGGCAACGACTTCGGCTCTCCCGATGAAACCTGGCTCAGCTCGCAATTCGACAAGCCGGTGATGGTGCACCGCTACCCGGCCGATGTGAAGGCCTTCTACATGGAGCCCGACCCCAAGGACAGCAAGTTCGCCATGTGTGTGGACGTTCTGGCCCCCGAGGGCTACGGCGAAATCATCGGCGGCTCGCAGCGCGTCTCCAGCTACGAACTGCTGAAGAGCCGCATCGAGCAACACAACCTGCCCATGGAAGCCTTCCAGTGGTACCTGGACCTGCGCCGCTACGGCTCGGTCCCGCACAGCGGTTTCGGCATGGGCATTGAGCGCGCGGTGGCCTGGATTTGCGGCCTGGACCACGTCCGCGAAACCATCCCCTTCGCCCGCACCCTGCACCGCATCTACCCGTAGGCGAATCGCCCGGGTGCCCCACCCTCGCCGCGTTTTTGTCTTTGCGGCTAGGGTGGGCAAGCATACATCTTGTAATTTGTCTTTAGTTTGTTTGACTTGCAATTAAGTCTCTTCCAGCAGCGACGAAAGAACAACCGTGCCTGTCCGCACCATCAGCGGACAGGCCGGTTGTTGAGCGGATTCAGTCATAGTAGGCGGAGCAGAAGGATTCCACCTTGGCCCGCTGGTTAGCTAAGCTAATCCGTGCTAGACTGGCTGCATGGAAGTGAACATCCATCACGCCAAAACCAACCTCTCGCGCCTCATCGTCCGGGCAGAGGCCGGGGAGGATGTTGTCATCGCGCGTGCCGGCAAGCCTGCGGTCAAGCTGGTTCCCGTCCATGCCGCTGCCCGCACCATCTTCAAGCCCGGCGCGCTGAAGAACAGCTTGCAGGTGCCTTCCAACTTCCTCGATGCCGACCCGGCGATGGAGCAGCTTTTCTCTGAAAGTCCGCTCCTCAGCAACGAGAGCGCCAGCCCCTTGGCGAGCGATCCGGGGAAGAATGATCGCATCCAGGCCAAGCCGTGAAGGTCCTCGCCGATACGCACGCCATTCTCTGGTGGCTTGCCGGGGATGAACGGCTCTCTCAACGGGCACAGCAAATCCTTGAGGACTCGGCCAATCTCCGTTGGGTGAGCATCGCCTCCCTTTGGGAGATCGCCATCAAGATGAGTTCCGGCCGCCTACCCGTCGAGGGGCTCACTCTGCGCACCATCGCCGGCCTCCTGAAAGACCAGCAATTTGTCTTCCTTCCCGTCCGGTTGGAGGATTTGCTGCGCCTGGAACAGCTTCCCTGGGTCCACCGCGACCCGTTCGACCGGCTGCTGATCGCGCAGGCTACCGAGGAAGGCGTTCCCCTCCTCACCGCAGACGGCATGATGGCCCGTTATGCGGTGGAGACGATCTGGTAGAAAATACCCGTTGCAACAACTTTTTCTTCCGAAACAGGAATCTTTCCTTCCGCACCCCTAATCAAAGGGGGGAAGACGATTTCTGATTGGAGCCTCCCCCATGACCTTATCTGCCATTGAAGTCAACAACTTGAAACAGGCGCCCGCGGTAGAGGGCGTGATACCGGCCGTATTGAACCGCTGGAGTCCACGCTCCTTTGCCGATCGCGAAGTGAGCCCCGCCGACCTGAGAAAAGTGTTTGAAGCTGCCCGCTGGTCCGCCTCGGCCTACAACGAACAGCCCTGGCGCTTCCTGGTGGGCACGCGCAACTCCGCGGCCTACAAGAAGATTTTCAGCGCGTTGATCGGCTTCAACCAGGGCTGGGCCGGTGCCGCGCCGGTGCTGATTCTGGGCGCTGCGAGCACTCAATTCGCGCACAATGGGACCGCCAACGCCTATGCGCTCTACGACCTGGGCGCCGCGGCCGGCGCGCTCTCTCTGCAAGCTGCCGAGCTAGGCCTGCGCACCCACTCGATGGCCGGCTTTGACCACGATGCCGCCCGCCAGGCCTTTGGAATTCCAGAGGATTACGCCCTCGGCGCGGTGATCGCGCTGGGCTACCAGGGCGAGCCTGCCGCCTTGGGCCACGAACAAATGATCACCATGGAGACCGCGCCGCGTGAGCGCAAGCCCTTGAGCGATCTGGTCTTGTCTGGCTGGGGTGAGGCGGCGGACCTGGGCTAACGCCGCATGGTCTCCCACAATTGCGACAGAAGAGAGTCGCAAGGATGGGGCACGGAGCTTTTGTGCGGCTTCTGGCACGGCGCTCAATTCAGCCGTAACTGGCCGCCGCGGTTGCGCTGCGGTGTCGCGCCGGGAATGGCTCCTGAACGCCGACTCCGGCCTCCGCGCTACAGTGGAGGCTGGAGGGGAATCTCGTGACCCAGAAGCAGCTTCGCCGACAGGCGCCTGTACGCCGCACCAGCCGCCACCGGCCCACCCCAGCGAGGCGCAGACGCCTGGGCTGGCGGGGACGGCTGGTGCTGACTGGCCTCGGGTCAGGAATTCTGCTGCTGGGGTGGGGGATTGCTGCGCGCCAGCTTGCGCCCCTCGCGAACACCTCACTCACCCGTTTTGACGCCATCATCGTTCTCGGCTCCCCGGCAGACAGCGACGGCAACCCCACGCCGATGCAATTGGCCCGCGTGACCGAGGGCGTGCACGAGTACATGCGCGGCGCCGCGCCGCGGCTCATCCTTACCGGAGGCGCGGTGCACAACCGGTTTGTGGAGGCGCGCGTGATGGCGCGCAGCGCGGAGGCCCAGGGCGTCCCGCAGGAGGCGATCTTTCTGGAGCCGGAGGCCAGGGATACCATCCAGAACGCCTGTTACGCGGTGCGCATCATGAAGGCCCACGGCTGGCGTTCGGCGGAGGTGGTTTCAAGTGCCGCCCACCTGCCCCGCGCGGGAATGATTTTCAGCCGGCTGCCGCTGGAGTGGCGCATGGAGGCGGCTCCGCTGCTGGCGCCGGAATCGGCCCTTTACTCGGGCGCCTCCAGCGTGAACGAGACCCTGAGGACGGTGCGCTACCTGGTGTGGGCCCGCCCGACAGAGCACTGCGAGCCGTAGCCCACGGATGATTGCGGCCTGTCCCGCGTTGTCCCACCTCGGCATGGTCCTGTAAGCTGGTTGGTGATGCGCCTCCCAGTTCGTTTTTCCGCCTCTCTCGTTGCCGTTGCCGCCTTGGCCCTCTGTGCCGGAACCCGCGCCCAGGCCCAGAGCACTGCTTCGCCGACCGCCGGCAACGGCACCTACATTGCTGTCGATCCGTTGGCCAATGTGCGCTATGACAACCGCTACGATCTGTCGGTAGGCATGGCCTACGACCACATGAAGGCCGGGCCGAACATTCTGCAAGGGTCCAACCTCGGCGGTGTCGACCTCTCCGGCTCCTACTGGCTCGCCAAGCATTGGGCCGTGGAAGGCACGGGCCGCGCCTACCTGGGCACCAGCGGCGCCGCCCCCAACGATCTGAACATCAATGGGCCGTTTGTCAGCCAGTACATCTTTGCCGCCGGTCCGGAGTGGCTGGGGCCGCACAACAAGCACGGCGCACTGATTGCCCATGTGCTGGTGGGCGGAGCGTACGGCAACTTCACGCAGGACCTGCGCGGAAACCCTCCGTCGGTGGTGGATTTCTATAACAACCAGCTCGCCCCGGCGGCGGTGGTCGGCGGCCACATCGACCTGAACCGTTCCGCCCACTGGGTTTTCCGCATCACGCCGGACGCGGTGATGACCCGCTACGGGATCAACTACGGCACCAAGGTCACCCAGACCGACGTCAACTTTGCCATCTCGGTTGGAGTGCAGTACAAGTTCAAGAAGAAACGGTAAGGAGGCGGCCTGCGGGCAACTTCTGAAATCGAGCAGGCTCACCCCGGCGGCCATGGAGAACATGGCCGCTTTCCTGTTTTTGCACTGCGCCGTTGGCAAATCGATTTTGGGGAATGCATCCGCGGCAGGGCACTCGCGGCAATATCGGACGGGCTGCCATGTTTATCCGTATGTGTTATTCTCCACCGTTCAGTGACAGTTGTGGAGAATTGTCACTGGAAAACACGCTGTACCGGATAGCGGCACACGCTGCATGGTGCGGGGCGTTCCGGACAGACGAGAGAGCGAAGGCAGGTTCAAAACGGCTATGAGAGACACACTTGGAGTTTTGCTGGCGGGCGGAGCCGGAGAACGGCTCTTTCCGCTGACCCGCGATCGCGCCAAACCCGCAGTTCCCTTTGGCGGACATTACCGCATCATCGACATCACGCTCTCCAACTGCATCAACTCCGGCCTGCGCAAGGTCTTCATCATGACGCAGTACAAGGCGCTCTCGCTGAACCGGCATATCCGCGAAGGGTGGACGGGCATTGTGGCGCAGGAGCTGGGCGAGTTTGTGGAGCTGATGCCGCCTACCCAGCGCACCGGCTCCAACTGGTATATGGGCACGGCAGACGCCGTTTACCAGAACATCTATTCGATCGGCAGCGAGCAGCCAAAGCACATCATCATCCTCTCCGGCGACCACATCTACAAGATGGATTACAGCCGCATGCTCAAGCACCACAAAGACACCAACGCCGAGGTTACGCTGGCCACGCTGCCCGTTGCGCCCGAAGAAACGAAGGGTCTCGGCGTGGTCGAGGTGAGCCAGAGCGGCGAGGTGCTGGGCTTCCTGGAGAAGCCGGCTTCCACCACCTTCCGCTCGTTTACCAACCCCAATGCCGTGGATGCTTCGATGGGCATCTACATCTTCAATACCGAGGTGCTGCTGAAGGCGCTGATCGCCGATGCCGAGGACCCGAATTCCAAGCACGATTTTGGTCACAACATTCTGCCCAACATGCTGGGCAAGAAGAAGATGATGGCCTACAGCTTCGTGGACGAGAACAAGCAGCAGGCGCTCTACTGGCGCGACGTAGGTACGCTGGATGCCTACTACGACGCCAACATGGACCTGTGCTCGGTTTCGCCTGTCTTCAACCTGTATGACAAGAGCTGGCCCATCCGCACCCGCGTCCGCCAGTATCCGCCGGCCAAGTTCGTCTTTGGCGAGCCGGGCCGCTCGGGCATGGCGATCAACTCGGTGATCACCGCCGGCGTCATCATCTCCGGCGCCTCGGTGTCGAATTCGGTGGTGTCGCAGGATGTGCGCGTCAACTCCTACTCCGACGTGGACGCCAGCATCATCTTTTCCCACGTGAACATCGGGCGCCATTGCCGCATCCGCAAGGCCATCATCGATCGCGACGTGCACATTCCCGAGGGCACGGTGATCGGCTACGACCCGGTCGAGGACAAGCGCCGCTACTTTGTCACCCCCTCGGGGCTGACCATTGTCACCCGCGACGCCTCGCTGTTTGAAAACCCCGTCGATCCGGACTTCCAGCAGCGGTATTAGGGCAAGTCCTTGGCTCGGCAGACGCTCAAGCACCTTCTCAAGCGGCCTTTTCCCCTGGGAAGGGCCGCTTCTGTTTTGCCGGAGGTCCAAGCCCGGCAGCGCCGTGCTCGTTGAAGAAGGCGTGAAGAAGTCAGCTCAGCCTCCGGCAATCGCTCCGAGGATCAGGAACGGCTCCTCGCCCCTAACCACCGCATCCGGCAGGGCCGCATCCGGCGATTCATGGGACAAATCCTCGGCACAGGCAAAGTAGCGCAGGAAGGGACGGCGCTGCCGGGTCTCGTGGTCGCGGATGGTCCCGCGCAGCATGGGATAGCGAGACTCGAGCGCATTCAGCACCGCCTGCGCCGTCACCGGCCCGGGCACCTCAAGCGCGACTTCGCCGCCCACCTGCGCCAGGGTCCGCAGGTGCTGCGGTAGAATCACCCGGATCATGGCAGCGTCTGCACTTCCACCGAGAGCACGGCCGGCAGGTCGCGCACAATCGGCGTCCAGTTGTCCCCGGCATCGGCGGAGGCGTACACCTGGCCGCCGGTGGTGCCGAAGTAGACCCCGCACTCATCGAGGGTGTCCACGGCCATGGCGTCGCGCAGCACGTTCACATAGCAGTCGCTCTGGGGCAGGCCCCTGGTCAGCGCCTCCCACTCGTGGCCGCCGGTGCGGCTGCGGTAGACCCGCAGCTTGCCCTCCGGTGGAAAATGCTCCGAGTCGCTCTTGATGGGCACCACGTAGAGCGTTTCCGGCTCGTGGGCGTGCACGTCGATGACGAAGCCGAAATCGGTGGGCAGGTTGCCGCTTACCTCCTGCCAGCTTTCGCCGGCGTCGTCGCTGCGCATCACGTCCCAGTGCTTTTGCATGAAGAGCACATCGGGCCGGGAGGGGTGCATGGCGACATGGTGAACGCAGTGGCCCACCTCCGCCGTCGGATTGGGCATAAAGCTAGAGACCAGGCCCTTGTTGATGGGCTTCCAGCTCTGGCCGCCGTCGTCGCTGCGGAAGGCCCCCGCCGCCGAGATGGCGATATAGATCCGCAGCGGGTTGGCGGGATCGAGCAGGATGGTGTGCAGGCACATGCCGCCCGCGCCCGGCTGCCAGTGCGGCCCGGTGCCGTGCTTGCGCAACCCGGAGAGCTCCTGCCAGGTGGCCGCCCCATCGGTCGAGCGGAAGAGCGCGGCGTCCTCGATCCCGGCATAGACCGTGTCGGGATCGGTGAGCGAGGGCTCCAGATGCCACACCCGCTTGAACTCCCAGGGATGCGCCGTGCCGTCGTACCACTGGTGCGTGCCGGGAACCCCGTCGTAGGCGAAGGTGTTTCCCGCCGTAGACCAGGTTTGTCCGCCGTCGTCGGAGCGCTGCACAACCTGACCGAACCAGCCGCTGGATTGGGAGGCATACAGCCGGTTCTTGTCTACCGGAGAGCCCTTGAGGTGATAAATCTCCCAGCCCGCGAAATGGGGGCCGCTCACCTGCCAGTCCTTCCGCTTGCCGTCTGAAGTCAGGATGAACGCCCCCTTGCGCGTTCCGGCCAATACCCGTACCGTGCTCATTCGTTCCTCCTTTGGCTCCGCGCTCTCACTTTCATTGATCCGGCGAGGGCCGTTTTGCGATTCTTCCCTATCGCGGGCAAGGAATTCAAGAACTTTCTCGCAAATTCGCCAAGATTTCCCCAGGGGGGGCCCGACCGGCTCGCAGAACCCTGGCCACATTCCCTGGTCCCGAACTTTGGGTCCCAGGCGGCCCCGTTGCCTTCCGCCCAGGGAACTATCCGCGCACCTCCCGCGTATTAGCAAAATATGCAATGCGTGGGAACAATCAGCTGGAGCGCGATGGGCCTGATGTCGCCGGGCAGGCCATCGCGGCGTACCATGGAGGCGCCGCAGATGGGCGCCCCGAGGACGCCCGCTGCCGGCCACGTCCAAGGAGGCAGCATGGTTGCTCCAGACGCCCGCCCGCCAAGCGCAGAGACCATTCCACCGGGGATCGATTGGTCCCAGGTGGTCCGTCGCTGCATGGATGGCGATTCCGGCGCATGGGCCGAGCTGGTTCGCACCCACCATCGGCGGGTCTACGGGCTTTGTTATCGCTTCACCGGCAACCCGGCCGACGCAGAAGATTTGACCCAGGACGTTTTCCTGAAGGTTTACTCGAACCTGGCCAGCTTCGACACCGGGCGGGGCAGCCTGCAGGTGTGGATCACCACCATGACCCGCAACCTGCTGGTAGACAACTTCCGGCGCACCCGCAACCAGCGTGCAACCTCTTCATTGGATGACGGCTGGGAGTCGGCCGAGGAGCTGAAGCCGGTGGACCGGCTGACGGCCCGGGGCCCCTCGCCGCACGAGTCGGCGGCCCGGATGGAACTGGCAAAAATGGTGCAGGGCGCCCTGGCGCGCGTCTCGGTGGAGCTGCGCGAGGCGGTCATTTTAAGAGACCTGCAGGATCTGGATTACAAGGAAATCGCCCAGGTGCTGGGCATTCCCGAAGGGACGGTCAAGTCCCGCATCAGCAGGGGCCGCGCGGAACTGGCGCGACTGCTGGAACGTAATAAACGGGAGGTGATGTAGTCATGGCAGAGCGCGCACACATTCCGAGTTCCCCCGCCTGCGGGCAGTGGGAAACACTTTTGGCCGATGCGCTGGACGGGCTGCTGAAGCCCGAGGACGAAGCAACCTTCACCGCACACATGGCTGTCTGCCCGGCCTGCGCCTCGCTGTTTGAGGAGGCCCGCCGGGGCCGCGAGTGGCTGGAGTTCCTCTCCCCTGAGCCGGAGGTGCCCGCCGGGCTGCTAGACAGGATCCTGGCCCAGACCGGTCCGGGGCAGGTGGCGGGCTATGGGCTGGTCACCGGCAGCGGCAACGTTTTGCCAATGCCCCAGGGAATCCCGGCCTGGCAGCGTCCCGGCCTGGTGGGTCACGTTCGCCGTTTTGCCGAGCCGCGCCTGCTGATGACGGCCGCCATGGCGTTCTTTTCCATCGCCCTCACGCTCAACCTGACCGGCGTCCGCCTGAGCAATTTGCGGCTCAGCAACCTGCGCCCCACCGCAGTGCGTTCGTTCATGGAGCGGCGGCTGACCATGGCCTCGACGCCCATCATTCGCTATTACGATCACCTGCGCTTCGTCTACGAGGTGGAGTCGAGGATGCGGGAGCTGCGCCGCGGCGCCCAGGGCGAGGGCGGCGACAGCGTGGAGCAACCGAAGAACCCTCAACCCGCCACGCCGGGCGAATCCAGACAGAACCCCGGCGGCAAGGATGGAGGCTCCCGCGTAGATCCTCCGCAGCAGTCGGTCAACCCGGCGGCAAGCATCGATTCCGTTGATTTTCTTGAGACTTCCCTGACCATCCAGGAACGGCCCGCGCATTCCGGCGGCTCCGCTACGGCAGTACGGGAAAGGAGCACAAAATGGACTGCGTAAATCACAATGGTGTCAGCGCAACCGCCTATTGCCAGACCTGCGGCAAGCCCCTCTGCGCCAATTGCGTGCGCAACGTGGCGGGCGGACAAGTCTTCTGCGAGCAGTGCCAGGCTTCCTGGCAGGTTTTCCAACAGCCTTTCGCCGTACCTCCTCCGGGAGGACCCAACCCCGCGGTAGCCGCGGTGCTGGGCCTGATTCCCGGCGTGGGCGCCATGTACAACGGCCAGTTCTTCAAGGGACTGATTCACGTGGTGATCTTCGCGGTGCTGGTGAGCATCACCGACCACTATGGGATCTTCGGCATCTTCATTGCCGCCTGGATCTTCTACCAATCGTTCGAGGCCTTCCACACCGCCAAGGCAAAGCGCGATGGCCAGCCGCTGCCTGACCCGCTGGGGCTGAACGAGGTGGGCAACTGGTTGAGCCTGGGCGCGAAGCCGCAATATCCAGGCCAGCCGGGCACGCCCGGTCAGGGCCCCGCCGGTCCGGCTCCGGGGAGTTACCAGACGCCCTATGGGGGGCAATACCAGGCCCCGTATCAGCAGGCGCCCTACCAGACGCCGTATGCGCCGCCCGCTGCCGGCTTTACCGATCCTGGCATTCCACCCATTCCGCCGCCTCCGCCCGAGTACTGGCGTCCAGTGTTCTGGCGGCGCAAGGAACCGGTTGGCGCCATCGTGCTGATCGGCCTGGGCCTGCTGTTCCTGATGGGGCAGCTGGATGTTTTCCACGGCCGCTTCATGGAGTTTGCCTGGCCGCTGATGCTGATCGCGCTGGGCGTGTGGCTGATCGTTCGCCGTCTTGGAGAGTCGCAAGGAGGTTCCAAATGAACCATTACATTCTGATCCGCCGCCTGCGCGGCCCCGCGTTTCTTCTCCTGGTCGGCGCGCTTGCCCTGCTCAATCAGGCTGACATTCTGAGCTGGGGCAAGAGCTGGCCTCTGTTCCTCATCCTGGCTGGTGTGCTGGCGCTGGCAGAGCGCGCCGCCATGGCCGCCGCGGGACCTTACGCTCCGGCGCCGTATCCCGGCGCCCCCTACCCCGGCGCGGTTGAGGTCGCGGGACAAAACCCGGCTGCTGGAGCCTCGGCCATCGTGCCGGCTCACTCGCAAGACTTCGGGAAAGGACCCGAAGGAGGCCAATCATGAGCAGCGTACCTCCGAACACGCCTCCGGGCGGCGGCTCCGGGCCGATTCCGCCTTACGATCCCAAGACCCAGTGGCGGGTCTACCGCGAACAGCAGAAAGCCGCCTGGCGGGCGCAGCGCGATGCCTGGAAGACCCAGCATTACGCCTGGAAGGCCGGCTATGTGGGCGCGTATGGCCCGCGCGTACCCTCGGTGGTTGGCCCCATCATCCTCATCGGCGTGGGCGTTATAGCTCTGTTGATGCTTACCGGCCACATCAACGCCAGCGATTTCTGGGCCTGGTATGGCCGCTGGTGGCCGCTGCTGCTGATTGGCGCCGGCCTCGGCCTGCTGGGCGAGTGGGCGCTGGACATGCGCCGCGAGACCCCGGTGCGCCGCGGCGGCAGCTTTGTGGGCATCCTCATCCTGCTCGCCATTCTGGGCCTGAGCGCTGCTGGATGGAACAATTTCTGGGGCCCGTTCCGCGCCCAGTTCGGCGACCATGACAACGACTTCTTCAATGCCTTTGGCTTGCCCGAACACGACAACGACCAGCTGGTGCTGAACTCCCAGATTCCGGCCAACGCCTCCATCGAGATTCAGAATCCCCGCGGCGACGTGAGCATTACGGCGGGCGACGGATCCGCCATCCAGGTGCAGGCCCACGAAGTGGCCTTTGCCAGCAGCGACGCCGAAGCCAACAAGATATTCGACGCCGAGAAGCCCAGCGTGAAGGTGGTTGGCAGCGCGGTGCTGGTCAATTCAGACAGCAACAACAGCGGGCGGCTCAACCTGACCGTAACTGTTCCCCGCACCGCCAAGGTGACGGTAAACGCCGGCCGGGGCGACGTAACCGCGGCCGGTTTGGGCAGCGGCGTCAGCATCTCCGCATCCCATGGCGACGTGCATCTGAGCGCCATTGCCGGCTCGGTGCAGGTGCACCTGTCCAACGACAAGCACGACTTCTCTGCTCACCAGGTGGACGGCGACATCAACGCCGACGGCCATTGCAACGACCTGACCCTCTCTGAAGTCAAAGGCACGGTCACGCTGAATGGAGAGATCTTCGGGGAAGTGCACATGGAGAACGTCTCCGGGCCGATCAACCTGCACACCTCGGTCACCGACCTGCAAGTGGCGGCGCTGCCCGGCGACCTGACCCTGAACTCCGATGACCTGCGGGTCAACGAAGCCAAAGGGCAGGTGCGCGTAACCACCCACTCCAAGGACGTTGACCTGAGCCAGGTCTACGGCGACAGCTACGTGGAAGACCGCGACGGCCGCATCTCAGTGGAGCCGGCCGGGGCCTATAGCGTGGAGGCGAAGAACGGCAAGGGCGATGTGGAAGTGACCCTGCCGCCCAACGCTTCGGCCACCGTGGATGGCCGCACCCGCAATGGCGACATCATGACCGAGTATGGTCTCCCGGTCAGCGGGGATGAGAGCAAGACCGTCAGCGGGCGCATCGGTTCCGGCGCAGCCAAAATCACTCTGACGGCGGAAAACGGCGACCTGAGCATCAAGAAAGGCGCGGCCTTCCCGCCGGCGCCGACCACGGCAGGCGAACCCAAGACCCCCCTGGCGCCCAACGCGCCCCACCTGAACACCCGCAGGGTGCTGCCGCCGCACCCGGTTACGCAATAAGACTGCACGGCAACCGGCAAGCAACGGAATGGGCGCAGGAGTTCACCTCCTGCGCCTATTCCATTCTGAGGGCCTGCACGGGGTCCAACTGCGAGCCTCGCCACGCGGGAAGCAGGCAGGCCAGCGCCGCCACCAGCAGCAGGGTCACACTCACGGCAGCAAACACCGCCGGGTCGAGCGCCTGCGTACCGTAAAGCATGGACCGGATCAGCCGCGCCGCGCCCACGCTGGCAGCGAGACCGAACCCCAGCCCAAACAGCGCGGGCCGCAGCCCATCGAACAACACCTGCCGCAGCACCTGTTGCCGCTGCGCGCCCAGTGCTATGCGAATACCGATCTCGCCGGTCCGCTGCGCCACGATATACGACAGCACGCCGAACAACCCCGCCGCGGCCAGCAGCAACGACAAGGCCGCAAAAGCCACCAGCAGCGTGGCATTGAAGCTCTCGTCCTGCGTGGACTTGCCCAGCAATTGATCCATCGTGAGCACGTCGGATACGGGCAAATCGTGGTCCATTTCCTGAATGATGCGCTGCACCGGCAGGGCCAACTGCTCCACATTGCGGCTGGAGCGGAATACCAGCACGCCGCTGTTCTCTTTTCCCGCGTAGAGCGGGTAGTACTGAATCGGTTTGGGCTCCTTCGCGAGAGAGTAGCGCGTGTCGCCCACGATGCCGACGATCTCGTGGTCTTCTTTTTCATTTTTCAGATGCTTCCCCAGCGCGTCCTCGTTGGGAAAATACTGTTTTGCAAACGCGGCGTTGATGATCGCCTGGTTGGCCTGGTCGAGTTTCCGGCTGGGGTCGAACGTCTGCCCGCGCAGCAGGGGAATGCCCATCGCCGCAAAATACCCCGGATCGGCCCAGCGGAAGATTGCGTATTGCGACTTTCCTTGCGGCAGAGGCGGATGCTCCACCACGCTGAAGCCTTCATCCTGCCAATAGCCTTGCCCAGGAACCGCCTCCACAATGCCGGCCGCCTCCACTCCCGGCAGTGCGCGCACCCGCCCCAGCAGCGTCTCAAAGAAATTGACGGGGGCAGGCCCCGGTGTTTTGTAGCGAGCTCCGGGCAGCCCCAGCCGCATGGTGAGCACATTCTCCGTAGCGCAGCCCAGATCCGAGGAGCGCAATCGCTGGTAGCTCTTGAGCAGCAGGCCGGCGCTGATCAGCAGCACCACCGTCAAACCCACCTCCGCGGCCAGCAGCGATTTGCGCAGTGCGGTGTGAGCCCGGCCCGTGCTCGAACCGCGCGCCGAATCCTGCAAGCTGAGGAGCAGTTGATTGCCCTTGGCGCTCAAGGACGAAATGAACCCGGCGAAGAGTGCGCACAGCACAATCAGCGCTACCGTAAAAGCTGCCACCGCTCCATCGATAGCTATGGCTTCCACGCGGCTCATCCCCTGGCGCGTGCTCACCAGCCAGCGCACGGCGCCATAGGCGAGCAAGAGTCCCAGAGCTCCGCCCGCGGCCGAGAGCAGAAGACTCTCCATCAGCCGCTCGCGCAACAGGCGCAGCCGCCCGCCGCCCAGCGCCGTGCGAATGGCCAATTCCTTGCGCCGGGCCGCCGCGCGGGCGACCAGCAGGTTGGCCACATTCAGGCAGGCAATCAGCAACACGCAGCCCGTGGCCGCCAGCAGGATGTAAAGCGGCCGCCTGATGTCGCCCACCATGTCCTCCAGCAGCGGCCGGATGTTCGCGGCCTTGCTCACGAAGGAATTATCGAGATGCTGATCGTGCAGCCGGCGGGTAATCACTGAGAGATCGGCCACGGCCTGTGCCGCCGTGATGCCCGGCTTCAGGCGGCCGATCACATCAAATTGGTGGTTGTCGATGTGTTCCATGTATTCGGCGGGTTCGTAGTGGTAAACAGGCGTCCACAGTTGCGTCGCGGCATCGGGATAGGCAAACCATGCGGGCAGAATGCCGATGACGGTGTATGCTTGCCCGTCCAGATGAATGGTTTGATTGAGAATGGCCGGGTTGCCGCCGAAACGCCGCTTCCACAGCCCCCAGCTCATCAGCACCGTGGCATTTGCCGCGTGCCGATCGTCGGCTGCCGTGAAATTACGCCCCAGCGCCGGCTGCACACCCAGCGTGGACAGCAGATTCCAGGTGCAAGTGGCGCCATGCATCTTCTCCGGCAGTTGCCCGCCCGCTCCCGAGAGACTGAATTCCGCATCGCCAATAAGAGCGAGGTCCGAGAAACTGCGATTCTGCTTCTTCCACTCTGCAAAGACGCCGGGAGCGATCACGTTGAAGGGAAACTGGCCGTCGGCGCTCTGTTCGTAAAGAGCAACCAGCCGCTCCGGCTCGGCAAACGGCAGCGGCTTCAGCAGCACCGAGCGCACCACCGTGAACAGCGCCACATTGGCGCCAATGCCCAGCGCCATTACCAGAATTGCGACGATCGCAAAGCCCGGCGTCCGCCGGAGCGTGCGCACGCCGAAGCGCACATCGCGCAGCAGCAGCTCCAGCCAGGTCCAGCTCCAGGTGGCGCGCGTCTGCTCGCGCAGCAGCGCGGGATTGCCGAAAGCCCGCAGCGCCGCGTAGCGCGCCTCCTCGGCGCTCATGCCCGCGGCAACGTTTTCGGCGATCTGCCGGTCGAGGTGAAACCGCAATTCATCGTCGAGCCGGGAGTCGGCCTTCCCGCGCATGAACAGCATCTGTATCCGCATTCGCAACTGTGCAAACCAGCGCATGGCTTCCTCTTTCGCAGGTACGGGCTTCATCCCGCACGGAATCGCCCTCTACCGGCCCGGCTGCAGCCAGTGAAGGATTGCCCTCTCACGCTTCATCCATCACCAGGCCGATGGCCGCCGAGAGCCGGTTCCAGTTGGCGGTTTCCTTGTCCAACTGCGCATGACCCGCAGCCGTAAGCGAGTAGAACTTGGCCTGGCGGCCGGTTTCGCTCTCTGCCCATTTGGCCTTGATCCACCCCTGCTGCTCCAACCGGTGCAAAGCGGGGTAGAGCGAGCCCTGCTGCACCTGCAACACCTCGCCTGAAACCTGTTGAATGCGCTTGGCAATGGCCCAGCCGTGCATGTCTGCGAGCGAGACCGTCTTCAGAATCAGCAGGTCGAGGGTGCCCTGAACGAGATCGTTTGGTTTTCCCATACCTAGATTATCTACAACCAAGCTGTGTAGACCGTCAAGGTGTCCGCGTAAATTTTTTTGGCCAGACCCGGTTTGCTCACGCTGACCAGACCTAGGGAATCACGTACAAAATCGCCCGCTTGCCGCCTGTACCCGCCGCCGTTGTATGCTCCAGTCTCAGGAGGGGATGGCCACGATGCAGGCACCAGTCCGGGTGATTACGGTGGAACGCGAGTATGGCTCGCGCGGCGGAGAGTTCGCGCACGATCTGGCGGCGCGGCTGGGATGGCGGTTGATGGACTCCGAACTGGTGACCGGCGCGGCGCGCATGGCCGGGGTGGACCCCAAGCTGGCCGCCAGGTTCGATGAGCGGCTCGATCCCTGGTACTACCGCTACGGCAAGGCCTTCTGGCAGGACTCGGTTTTCCCCACCGGCGGCTTCACCGAGGACCAGGTCTTCGACTCGGAGCGCATGTTGTCGCTGATCCGCCAGCAGATTGTGGACGCCGCCAGGGAGGGCAACTGCGTGCTGGTGGGCCGGGGAGCGGCCTGTGCGCTGGCCGGGCAGCCGGGCTGCTTCCACATCTTTGTCTACGCCACCGCCAGGGCCAAGCGGGAGTGGTTTGCCCGCGCTTTTCCCAGCCAGGCCCAGCACGCCGATCAGCTTCTGGCCGCCTTTGACAAGCGCCGCGCCGGCGTCATCCGCAAGTTCTACCAGCAGGATTGGTGCGCGCGCGGGCTTTATCACCTGCTGCTGAACTCAGCCATCAGCATGGACGCCATGATCGCCGCCACCCAGGGCGCGACGGGGATCCAGGGAGCCTCGCAGGAGGATGTTCCGGAGTAGGTCTTTTTTGGGGCAGCTTGACTCGCTCCGGCGAGTTACGTCCGGAGATAAACGCCGGGTGCCCCAGGTCCCGCTTTTGAGACTTGGGAAACGGCTACACCGCGATCCGCCGGACGCGCGGACCGATGCGCGTGAAAACCTCCCAGGGAATGGTTTCCGTGGCCGCGGCGTGATCGAATGCGGTGATGGTTTCGCTGCCCTGCGCACCCAGAATCACCACTTCGTCCCCGGCTTCAACGCCCGGAATCCCGGTCACGTCCAGCACCGCCTGGTCCATGCTGATGCGCCCCGCAAAGGGCGCCCGCTGGCCGCGAACCAGCAGGCTGAAGCGGTTGCCGAGGCGGCGATCGAGGCCGTCGGCGTAGCCCACCGCCAGCAGCGCCACCCGCATCGGTTCGGTGGCCACAAAGGTGCCGTTGTATCCCACCACCGCGCCGACGGGAATGGAGCGCACACCGGAAACCCTGGTCTTCCAGCTCAACACCGGCTGCAAGCTGGCCAGCGCGGCAGCCATGGCCTCCGGCTCCTGGTTCGGTTCAAAAGGAGGCTCAAACTGCGGCGCAAGGCCGTAGAGCGCCAGGCCCGGCCGCATCATGGCCTTCATGCCGTGGCGGCTGGCCATTTCTGCAATCGTGCCGGCCTGGCCAGCCAGCAGCGCGGCTGAACTGCCCACGTTGAGCCATTCCGGGTGGAAGCCCGCTGCCTGGACCTGGGCAAGCACCATGTCCAGCCGGGCCAGTTGCGCCCCGGTCACCACGCCGTTGGCCTCGTCGGCGGCAAACAGGTGGGTCATCACGGCCTCAAGCTTGAGGGGCGAACCGCGGTCAAACCGCGCCAATGCCGGAGCAAGCTCCTCCGGGAGCACTCCCTGGCGGCTCATGCCGGTATCGATCTCCAGGTGAATGGGCAACGATCCTGCCGAGGCTCCGGCAATGCGCGCTGCGGCTTCCAGCTCGTCCAGTTGCCAGGGCTCCCAGGCCACCGCCGTGAGGCCATGCGCAATCACCGCCGGGCCTTGGCCGGGAAAGACGCCGCCGATGACCAGCACCCGCGCCTGGGGGCACACGGCCCGCGCGGCTACGCCCTCTTCCACGCTGGTGACGCCCAGCCAGCGGGCCCCGGCGCGCACCACCGCCGGAGCGCACAAATCGAGCGAGTGCCCGTAAGCATCGGCCTTGACGATGGCCAGCAACTCCGCGTGGGGAGCCGCCAGGTTCGTCAGGAATCGATAGTTTTCTTCAAGGAAACGGGTTTGAATCTCAACCCAGCAGGGGCGTGTTTGCATCTGAATGTCCAAACTTCAGTTTAGCGCGGACTGGCGAATCCCTTCTGAATCCGCCTCAGTAAACCCCCAGAAATGCTCCGTACCCCATCCTTTTCGCGCTCTTTGCGAAAAGGGTGGGAAAGCAGGAACTTGCAACCCGTGCGTCCTCACCGCAGCAGCGCAAAAGCCACCACGGTGTCGCCCTGGGCTGGAATCTCGCCGAGCAGTTCGGCCTCCAGTTCGTGCGGGAGGGGCATTTCGCAGGCGGCGATTTCAGCCTCGGTGGCGCCCACAAAGCAAAGTTCGCAGCAGCCCAGAGCCTCGCCGTCTCCCATGCGCACCGGGGGACCAAAGACGCGGCAGGTCATGGGCCGCCATTGGTATACATCGCAGCGCCCGGTGGCCGGGTCCAGCGCCGGGCAGGCCGCCTCGTTGGCAAACTCTTCAAAGCGTTCCTGGTCAGCTTCGCTTGTGCCCAGCAGGCCGGTCTGCGGGTCGCCGGGAAAATCAGCCCCGTACTCCGCGGCCCACGCCTGCGCGCGCCGCTCAATCTCCGCGGCCAGAGCCGGCTGCGCGCTGCGCAGCGCCTCCATCCCGGCGCCCAGGCGCAGCGCGTCGAGCGAACCGATGGCGAAGGCCCCGTAACAGCACTGCGTGCAGCCCGGCCGGCAGGCCAGCCAATCGCCCGCCCGCCGCGCCGCCTCGGCCAGCGCCGCATCCATGATCTGCACGAGTTCCGAATCGCCCTGGGGCAACTGCATGAAGCTCAGAATATCGGATTGCGCGGGAAGCGTTTTGCGATTGCCCCCGAGCCCGGTTTCGCGCTACTCTGCCCGCGGAGGTCCCCATGGCTGATTCCCCTAGCACTGTCATCCCCGCGCAGCGCTACCGCAACGCGCCCGCCGCCATCGACTGGCTCTGCCAGGTCTTTGGCTTTGCCCGCCACGCCGTCTACGAAGGCGAGAACGGAACCATCGCCCACGCCGAACTGAGCCTGGGCAACGGCATGATCATGCTCGGCTCCTGCAAGGACGACGAGTCCAGCAGCGGCTTCAAAACGCCGGAGGAGTTGGGCGACAAGGAAACCCGCAACGTCTATCTCGTGGTTCCCGACGCCGATGCGGCCTACGCCCGCGCCCAGGCGGCTGGAGCAACCGTCATCCGGCCCATCGAGGACACGCCCTACGGCAGCCGTGAGTTCGCAGTGAAAGACCCCGAAGGCCATAGCTGGAGCGCGGGAACTTATGACCCGTGGAAGAAGCACGAGTAAAGCTGCGCACCGGGCACGAAGCGGTATGCCGGGACTTTAGTCACGGCATGAACCAGGCAAAGCCGGCCGGGCTTCAGCCCCTGAGGGATAGCGTTTTGAAGCGGGAGCGTACCTAGGGGCCTGAAGGCCACAATTCTGTGCGGTCGAAGTGCCGGGGCTGAACCCCCGGCCTGCCAGCCGGCAGCTTGAGTGCTCAGGCCGGCCGAAGACACCACGAGCCACCCCGTGGGGCGGCTCGCAACGTATGCCGACCGCGCTGATTTCACCCGATCTCCTTGTCCCACCCTTCCAATATCTTCTTGAACTCGGCCATGAACTTGCACGCGTCGGCGCCGTCGATGGTGCGGTGGTCGAAGCCCAGGCAGAAGTGCTCCATGGAGCGGATGGAGATGGTGTCGTTGCCCTCGGCGTCGGTCAGGACCTCGGCTTCCTTCTTGAGGCCGCTGATGGCCAGGATCGCCGAGTCCGGCTGGTTGATGATCGGCGTGCTGAACTCGTCGCCGAAGATGCCGGAGTTGGTGAGCGTGAAGGTGTTCCCCGAAACCTCGTCGGGCAGCAGCTTCTTGGTGCGGGCGCGCTCCGCCAGATCGGCGATGGCGCGGGCCAGGCCCAGGAAGCTGCGCTCCTCCGCCTGCCTGACCACCGGCACAATCAGCCCCCAGGGCAGGGCCACGGCAATGCCCAGGTTAATGTTGCGGTGGTAGTGGATGGAGCCGTCAATCAGCGAGGCGTTGACGATGGGGAACTTGCCCAGCGCCTCCACCACCGCGGCGGCGATGAACGGCATATAGGTCAGCTTGACGCCGTGCTGCTGCTCGAACCTGGCCTTCTGGCGTTCGCGCAGGCGCACAATGCGGGTCATGTCCACCTTGTAGACGGTGTGGACGTGGGGGCTGATCCGCATGCTCTCCACCATGCGCTGGGCAATGATGGCGCGCATCTTGGTCATGGGCACCACCTGCGATGGGGCCATCGGCGCCTTTGGCGCGGCAGGCGCTGCAGAAGGAGTTGGGGAAGTGCTGCCGGGGCCGCGTGTGGCCAGGTGAAGGATCACATCTTCCTTGGTGATGCGGCCGTCGGATCCGGTGCCGGCAATCTGGCGGAGATCGAGGCTGTTTTCCTGGGCCATGCGCCGCACCAGCGGCGAGGAGCGGAGCCGTTTGCCCTCCATCTCCGGTGTGGCCAACTCCGCCACCTGGGCCGGGGCTGACTGCGCCTGCGGCGCGGCTGGGGCGAGCGCCGGGACGGACGCCGCCGCTTCGCCGCTCTGGGTGACGATAGCGACCACCGTGTTGGTCGGCACCGTAGCGCCTTCCGGAACCCTGATTTCGCTCACCACGCCAGCCACCGGCGAGGGAATCTCCGCGTCCACCTTGTCGGTGGAGATTTCAAACAGCGGCTCGTCCTTCTCGACGGCGTCGCCGGCCTTTTTGAGCCACTTGGTGATGGTGCCCTCGACAATGGACTCAGCCATCTGCGGCATCACGATTTCCGTCCCGCCCACCTGCGGTGGGGCTGACTGCGACCCCTGCGGGGTGGCCAACTGCGCCTGCGGCGAGGCTATGGTTGCGGCGGAAGCTGGCGCGGCCGCTTCCCCGCTCTCCGTGACCACGGCAACCACCGTATTCACCTGTACCGTGGCGCCTTCCGGGACCTTGATCTCGCTGAGCACACCGGCCACCGGCGAGGGAATCTCCGCGTCCACCTTGTCGGTGGAAATCTCGAACAGCGGCTCATCCTTATGCACGGCGTCGCCGGCCTTTTTAAGCCACTTGGTAATGGTGCCTTCAAAGATCGACTCGCCCATCTGGGGCATGATCACGTCGGTTGGCATGAGTCCCTCTCTCCGCGATCCGGGACGCAGGAAAGCACCCGGTTCGAGAGCATTTTCACTTCACATGTTGCCTTTGCAACTGCATGCGAGGTGGCTTTTTCTTGGGGAAAAAGCCACTCTGCGGCCTGGTTTCAGTAAGGTGCAGAAGTGGAAATGCTTCACGCGGATTATAAATTGCTGTGCACCACCTGCGGTGGGGCCAACTGCGCCTGCGGCGCGGGCGGCGGCGCTCAAGCCTGGACGGGACGGTCCTTGGCGCCGTGCAGGCGCTCCACTTCAGGCGGGACCTGGAGCGGCGTGTCCTCTGCCGGAAATTGCGGAGCGGCGGCGGCCTGGGCGCGCAGTGCCGCCAGGCTGGGGACCGCCAGAACCTGTTCGTCGAAGACCAGGCCGAACTGCCGGGCCGCCTCCTCGGCGACCGCCTCCAGGCCGGGCAACGGCTCCGGGTGCTGCATCTCCTTTTCGAGGCTGGTGACCGGATGATCCGGGATGCCGCAGGGAATGATCAAACCAAAGTCGCGCAGATCGGTGGTCACATTGAAGGCAAAGCCATGCGACGTAATGCCGCGCGCCACATGGATGCCGATGGCGCAAATCTTGCGTTCGGGCGCCGGCGAGGCGTCCGCATCCAGACCGCACCACACCCCGGTCAGGCCCTTGATGCGCCCGGCGCGCACGCCGAAGTGGCCGCACAGCCGGATCAGCGCCTCTTCCATGCGGCGCACAAAGTCCACCGGGCCCAGCCTGCCCCCGCTTTCGTTGTGCAGGCTGCGCAGGTCGAAGATGGGGTAGCCCACCAGTTGCCCCGGCCCGTGATAGGTCACGTCGCCGCCGCGGTTGATCTCGTGGAGCGTGACGCCGCGCCGCGCCAGCAGTTCGTCGGAGGCCAGCACATTGGAGCGGTGGGCGTTGCGCCCCAGCGTCAGCACCGGCGGATGCTCCAGGAGCAGCAGCACATTCTGCACCCGGCCCTGCTGGCGCAGCTCTGTCATTTCCGCCTGCAGGCGCAGCGCCTCGTCGTAGCCCACTCTGCCGAGATAGAGATACTGGATCATCGTCCCTTTGATTGTAGCCACGCGGCCGGGCCGAATTTGGTACATTGTCTCTACACGGAGCGCCGCTGCACGACCTTGTCTAATTCGTCCTCTCGCACACTGCCTCGCCGGCCGGGGCCGGTTGAGGTGTGCCTTTGCACTGCGCACCTATGCGCCGCAATCAGGAGAGGGTGACTTCCGTGATTCTTGAACAATTGGGATGGAACAAATTCTTTGCAAGCCAGCTGACGGCGGGCATTCCCGGCCGTGTGGCTGCCGCCAACCATGGGCGCTTTCTGGTGTGGACGGAGAGCGCAGAAATCGAGGCCGGCGTCACCGGCGCGCTGCGCCAGAGCTCTGCGTTGTGGCCCGCAGTGGGCGACTGGGTGGTGCTGCGCGAAGATGGCCTGGTGATTGTGAAGGTGCTCGAGCGCCGCACCAAGCTCTCGCGCAAGCAGCCGGAGCGTGAGGTCCGCGAGCAGGTGCTGGGGGCCAATATCGACGTGCTCTTCATCGTCAGCGGCCTGGACCGCGACTACAACGAGCGGCGCATCGAGCGCTTTCTGGTGATGGCGCGGGAAAGCGGCGCGCGGCCGGTGGTGCTGCTCAACAAGACGGACCTGGCCGGCGAGCTGGGCCTGGATATTGCCGACATCGTGGCTCGCACGGCGGCGCTGGTTCCCGGTGTGCAGGTGCTGCCGCTGAGCGCGATCTCGGACCACGGCCTGGACGCGCTGCCCACCCTGCTGGCTGCGGGTGAAACGGCGGCGCTGATCGGGTCGTCGGGGGTGGGCAAATCCACCATTCTCAACCGGCTGCTGGGCGACGAGCGGCAGCGCACCAATGCCGTGCGCGCCCGCGACAGCCGCGGCCGCCACACCACCACCAGCCGCGAGCTGTTCCGGTTGCCCGGCGGCTGGCTGCTGATGGACCTGCCGGGCCTGCGCGAAGTCCAACTTTGGGCCACGGCGGAGCGGCTTGAAGACAGCTTCGACGACATCCAGAAACTGGCCCAGAGCTGCCGCTTTCGCGACTGCGCCCACGCCGGCGAGCCGGGCTGCGCCGTGGGAGCGGCGGGACTGGAGCCGGCCCGCCTGGCGAACTACCTCAAAATGCAGCAGGAACTGGCCAACCTGGAGAAGAAGACCGGCCCGCGGCCCAGCCCCGGCGCCAAATCCGGGTCGAAGGCGCCGGTCAAGTCCGGACGCCCCTCCCCCCGGCCGGACCGCATCAAGTAGGGCTAGAAGACCCGTTGCTGGAGACCAGGCTTTGAAAGGGCACGGCTTTAGCCGTGCCGCCAGAGCAGCCAATAAGCCCCGACTTTCGTCGCCGAGGGAATGCAAACGGTTGAAAATGCATTCCCTCATGCAGCGAGTTATTGACGTTGGCGCTAGACTGGTAGCTGTTTGCGGGAGAGAACCTCAATGAGGCCGTCCGAAGTATTGCCGCAGCATCGGGAAACGATCCGCCAGCTTGTGCTCGAAGCGGGCATGGCGAATCCGCGCGTCTTCGGCTCTGTGCTCCACGGCGACGACATGGACGGTAGCGACCTGGACCTGCTGGTGGACCCGGCGCCCCGAGCCAGCCTGCTGACCATGGTCAAACTCCAGAACCAATTAGAAGAAGCCACCGGAGTCAAGGTCGATCTCCGTACTCCCGCCGAGCTTCATCCCCGCTTTCGCAGCAAGGTTCTTGCCGAGGCCGCATCCCTGTGAACAAGCACGAACTCCGCGCCAAGGACTACCTCCTCCACATGCTGGAGGCCACCAAGTTGGGGCCCGATGCGGGACTCGTTGGCATGAATTGGAAGCCAGGCGGCGGGTAAAAAACAACACTGGGAGATCAGTCACTTTTCTTGAGGCCAAATTGCCGACAATTCCCTTCCCCTGGCGCACACTGGTTGATGGGAAGAGATGTGTCCCGGCTGTTCTGTAAGGGAAGCGCCCGGTTTATATCCCTGCTACCCCCACCCTCCCCTTGGGGGCGTTTTTTGGGGCCATGTCATGCTGGTAAGCATTGTATAATGAATAACTTATAAAATATGATGGTTAACCTATCGGTAAACACAACCGGTGTCTTTTAGCCAGTTTTTACATCGATTTGAGCCAAAAAACTGTATTTCTCGCGCAAAATCGAAGGGCCTGCGGGTCCAGGCTCACCTGATGCGCAGCGGCTGGGCTCCATCCTCCAGCGAGTTCAGGTACATCACGGCCAGAATCTTCCTGTCCAATCCATGCTCCAGGGAGATTCGATCGCATCCATCGGTGCAGTTGTCTTCGAGATGTTCGATCCAGGTAAGCAGACTGCGTTCCTTGGTCGGAGCTCCCGCCAGAGCATCGCGAATCTCCGGGCGCAACGGAAGCTCGTGCAGCATGACCTCCATGGGAACGCGCAGCATGGGCGGCAGAAGGCTGAGCATGCCGAGCAGGTACTGTTCCTCGGCATCAAGTCCGCAAAGCGATGCCGCCTGCGCGCAGAAGCGGGCCCGCACCAGAGCCATCTGCAAAAGTTCAGGGGATTGATTCTGGCAGAGTGCGCTCTGAATGGCCAATGCGGCAACGCGCCGGAAGGCCGCGTCCCCCAGAACCATGATCGCCTCCTGGATCGAAGTGACCGGATTGCGGATGGCGCAGACGGGCGAATTGGCGAAGCGAAGTACGCGGTAGACGAGAGATGCGTCCTGGCTCACCAGAGGGCATAGCGCCATCAGGTCGAGCGGGTCCTTGAAGAGTTGACGCAGAATCTGCACGTGGGGCACGCGATTGGCGGGGATTTTCCCGTTCGACACCAATTCGGGTTGGCAGAAGTAGAATCCCTGAAAGTGTCCGATTCCCAAGGCCCGCGCCTTGGCGTAGTCCTGGCGGGTATGAATCTTGTCGGCCACCACCGTCACATTGGCGCCTTGAATTTGCTGGCGCAGGCGTCCCCATGTGGCAGGCTCGATGTTCCTCGGTTCCACCTTGACGTAGTGGACCAGCTCCAACAGGGGATTTTTCGCTTCGCCCGGCTCGAAGTCGAGTAGCGCGAGCCGGAATCCTGCGTTCCTGAAGTTGCGGCAGGCGCGGATCAGCTTTTCAGGGTAGTCTGGGCAACTCGGGATTTCGAGAACCGTCATCCCCGGCGGCAGAGCGTCGAACATGTCCTCGGCGAGCATTTCGAGGCTGCAGTTCACGAATCCCCATGATCCGGCGGCCAGGCGTTCCACGCCAAAGAGCGCCAGAGCGTCCAGCATGTCATAGGCGCCGGGGGAAAGCTTTGCCTCGCCCGCCTGTTCAAAGGGCTCATGGCAATGCAATTCGTATCCGAAGACCCCGCCGCGAAGATCGAGGATCGGCTGCCGTGAAAGATACCCCACCCCGCTGGAACGAACGCGCTTCGATGTTCCGGGGCCCTCGGCTGACGCCGAGCCGGTGCTGATCACAAGTGACATGGTTTTTCTATCGGCAGGCCGCCGGGCGAGGTTCAGTACTTCCGGTCCGCGGGGACGGTACTTTCGCGTTACACTAGCCACTGGCAGGAGGACCGGGCGGTCGCTGCCGGAGGGCGTGCGCAAGCACGGTTCGCCGGGGGAGGAAAGTCCGAACTCCGCAGGGCAGTGTGCCGGATAACGTCCGGGACGTGAGCGTCAAGGCTCATGGACGGCCAGTGCCACAGAAAAGATACCGCCTCGGCTACCCCTCTTTCGGGAGGGCGACCCTGATGCAGCTTGCTGCGTCAGCGCCGGGGTAAGGGTGAAATGGTGCGGCAAGAGCGCACCGCTCGCGCCCGTAAGGGCCGGGGTCAAGGTAAACCCCACACGGAGCAAGACCAAATAGGGAGGGAAGCGCCGGCGATAGAGCCAGGCGGCGCTGCGCACCGGCCCGGTGCGCCCAGGCGGCTCGAGCAGGTGCCGAAACCTCCGGGTAGGTCGCTGATGAACGTCCGCGGCAACGCGGCGTCTAGAGGAATGACCGCACACGACAGAATTCGGCTTACAGGATCTTCCTGCCGAATGTTTTGACCCACCACGACAGCCCCGGCCGGGGAGAGTTCCCGGCCGGGGCTGGCCATTTTCTGGCTATACGATGAAGAGATGCTGCGAGTGAAACTGCTGGAAGAAAGTGCCCGGCTGCCGGTGGTGGCCCATCCCGGCGAAGACCTGGGCTACGACCTGTTTGCGCTGGAAGGCGCTTTGCTGCCCCCCCGAACCACCGTCAAGATGCGCACCGGGATCGCCGTGGAAGCCCGGCACCCCGCGACGGGCGCTCCCTTGGGCCTGCTGGTGCGGGACCGCTCGTCGATGGCATCCAGGGGCGTTGCCACCACGGGCGGGGTGATCGACGCCGGCTACCGCGGCGAGATCCTGGTGCTGATGACCAACCTGGGCGACAGCACCGTGGAGCTGAAGGCGGGGGAGAAGATCGCCCAGATGATTCCGGTACCGGTGTTGACCGGGACGGTGGAAGAAGTGGAAAACCTGGAAGACTCCGCGCGCGCGGAAAAGGGCTTTGGCAGCTCGGGGCGGTGAGGATGGGGGGCTCCCACTCTTAGAGAGTTAAATCCTCGCCAAGAAGGGGGCGCCCCGTTTCAATCGCCCACAAAGTTGGCTATCGCTCCCGCTTTGCTGCTGGCTTCTCACCCCCCTGCGGAACCGTGCGGCGGCCCGCTGCGTATCAAAAAGGGGCAAGCGGCCCCGGCCTGGGCAGGTTCTGCGCCCCGGACGCGGCCTGAACGGGCGTTGCTCCGTCAATAGGAATACCGGAGTTTGCGCGCATAAGGGAAAGCCTGGCGGGAGTCTGGCTGCGGACCCCCGGCCGCCGGGTCCTCATCGCGGATTTTGCCGCGCGTCGAGGCGTTGCCGGGCAATCGCCGTTCTGGCAAGGAAAGCAGGAACATGGTATTCAGTGAGGCCTTTAAACTCGCGCTGCAGTCCCTGTGGGGCAACAAATTGCGCTCCCTGCTCACGCTAATCGGCGTGGTGATGGGCGTGGCCTCGGTCATCATGGTGATTACGCTGGTGAACGGCGCCAACACCTACGTGAGCACCAAGCTGGTGAGCCACGGGGCCGACGTATTTACGGTGCGCCAGATGCCCGGCGTGATCTTCTCCGCCGCGGAATACTTCAAGTTTCAGAAGCGCAAGAAGCTGAACATTGAAGACTACGAGGCCATCCGCGACAACTGCACGGAGTGCGGCGATGTAGGCGTTCGACTGGATCGTACCGGCAGCGTGGTTTTCAACGGCCACTCCAGCACCGATACCGATATTCGCGGCATCACCTGGACGATGGTCTCGCTGGACAACCTGGACATTGCCCTGGGCCGCGGCTTTACCCCGGCCGACGACTCAAAGGCCACCCACAACGTGATTGTGGGCTACGACATTGTGGACAACCTGCTGGGGGACGGCGACCCCATCGGCAAGGAAATTCGCGTGGGGGGCATTCCCTACACCGTGGTGGGTGTGGGCGACCGCCAGGGCAAGATGCTAGGCCAGTCGCAGGATAACTGGGTGGCCATCCCCATCAGCACCTACCAGCAGACCTACGGCTACAACGACTCGGTGGACATTTACGCCCGCGCCAATGGAGACGCCGCCTCGATGCAGCGGGCCGAGGACGAGGTGCGGGTGCTGATGCGCGCCCGCCGCCACGACGCCATCGGCCAGCTGGACGACTTCGAGATCGAGACCAACGACACATTCCTTGACCTGTGGAAGCAGTTCTCGGCGATCTTCTTCGATGTGGTCATCGGCATCGCCTCCATCTCGCTGGTGGTGGGCGGCATCGTGATCATGAACATCATGCTGGTCTCGGTCACCGAGCGCACCCGGGAGATCGGCGTGCGCAAGGCGCTGGGGGCCCGGCAGCGGGATGTTTTGCTGCAATTTCTGATCGAGAGCGGAACCATGGCGCTGGTGGGGGGATGCATCGGCGTGATGTGCGGGGTCATCGTGGCCAAGCTGATTACGATTGTGATCGGCTTCCCCACCAGCGTGCAGCTGTGGAGCGTGCTGCTGGGACTGTTCATGGCCACGGCCACGGGCATCTTCTTTGGCGTTTACCCGGCCAGCAAGGCCGCCAAGCTGGACCCGGTGGTGGCGCTGCGGGCGGAGCTTTAAGAGCAGGGGCTAGGGATTAGGGGTCAGGGGTTAGGGGTTGTGTGATGGTGCAGTCGTTTCGCGACTTACAGGTCTGGCAGAGAGCGATCCAGTTGTCTGTTGCGATTTATCGCCTGACCAAGGACTTTCCACGTGAGGAAGTGTATGGCCTGACCAGCCAAATCAGACGTGCAGCGGTCTCCGTTCCGAGCAACATCGCGGAAGGGCATGGACGGCTTGGAACTGGTGAACATAGGCAGTTTCTTGGCATTTCACGGGGATCCAACTTTGAGTTGCAAACACAGCTTGAAGTTCCTCGCGCACTCGGGTTCGGAGACTCCAAGCTAATAGATGAGGCAGAAGATTTGTCGTTTGAAGTTGGAAAGATGATTTCGGGAATACTGAATGCGATCAAGGATAAGGATCAGGACAAACGGCCCTAACCCCTAATCCCTAACCCCTATTCCCTCGGAGCTTTTAATGGCGCAAGGACAGACTCGCGAATCCGTCAAGATGGCCCTCGATACGTTGAGGACAAACAAGCTGCGTTCGGGGCTGACCATCCTGGGTATCGTCATCGGCGTGACCACGGTGATCACCATCTCGTCGGTCATCAACGGACTCAACAACCGGGTCACCGATTTTGCCAACTCGCTGGGATCCAATGTCTTCTGGGTCTTCCACATGCCAGTGATCGGCGTGCGGCCCACCACCGAGCAGCTCACCCGCAAGAAGCTGACCATGGACGATGTCTATGCGCTGCGCACGCTGCCCCATGTGGTGGCTGCCGACGGAGGCCACCGCTACACCAAGCAGTTCGGCGTGGGCGACGTGAGCGTGAAGTACGAGGGCCACAAGGTGGCGGGCGCCATCCTGAGCGGCGACACGGCGCAGGTGTCGGATGTTTCGAATTTCACCTTGCTGGAAGGCCGCATGTTCACCGACGAGGAGGACCAGCGTCACGCGAAGGTCTGTGTGCTGGGGCACGATACCGCGGCACAGCTCTTTGTGAACGGCGAGAACCCCATCGGCAAGGAAGTCACTGTCGCCGACGGCCTCTACACCGTGATCGGCGTGCTCGACAAGCAGAAGCAGCCTTTCGGCAACGGCAAGAACCCCAACGACAACGAGCTCATCTTTCCCATGGGCACCTTCCACAGCCTGCACCCGGAGGTTCTGGACCTGTGGGTCAGCGTCAAGTACGACGACGCCAAGAACCGCTCCCTGGTGGAGGAAGAGATTCGCGAGATGCTGCGCATCCGCCGCAAGGTCAAAGTCGCTGATCCGGACAACTTTGAAATCTTCGGGCCCGACTCGCTGACCAAGCTGTGGGGCAACATCACCGGGGGACTCTTCGGGTTCATGGTTGCCGTCTCCAGCGTGGGCCTGATGGTGGGCGGCGTGGGGGTGATGAACATCATGCTGGTGTCGGTTACCGAGCGCACCCGCGAAATCGGCATCCGCAAGGCACTGGGCGCCACCAAGCAGACCATCCTGACTCAGTTCACCACCGAGGCCATCACCTTATGCGCGGTGGGCGGAGTGGTGGGCGTCATTGTGGGCGCAGTCATCACCGGGATCGTCTACCTGCTGCCCATCGGCCTGCCCGCCACGCTTTCGACCATGTGGGTGCTGATCGGCTTTGGCGTCTCCTGCGCCATTGGCCTGCTGTTTGGCATTTACCCCGCCTGGAAGGCGGCCAACCTGGATCCCATCGAGGCGCTGCGGTACGAATAGCAAGGAATATGGCCGCGGTTGCCGGAGTTTGAGTATGCTGGGTTGCAAGCTCCGGAACTGCTGGGCAACCCATCCCTTCGGCGTTCCTTTCAAACAAGGGAGGCGGAATGGGAGGGAAACCACGGACTGGCCCCTCTGGGCAAGGAAAGGGTAGCCATGCTATTCAGTGAGGCCATCAAACTTGCACTCCAGTCCCTTTGGGCCAACAAGTTGCGCACCATCCTTACGCTCTTGGGGGTGGTCATTGGGGTTGCGTCCGTCATCACGGTCGTCACCCTCACCAACGGCGCCAAGCAGTTTGTGACCACCAAGATCAACACCTACGGCGCCAGCGTGGTGACGATCAGTAAGATGCCGCAGACCTTCATCACCATCGAAGAGTATCTCTCCTTCCAAAAGCGGAGAGATGTCACGATCGACGACTACAAGGCCGTTGATTCCGAATGCAAGTCCTGCGTGTCGGTCGGCGCGCAGCGCAACATCACAGGCAAGATCGTCTACCAGACCAAGTCCACCACGGACACCAACATTCGCGGGTGGACCTGGACCATGCCTTCCATCTCCAATCTCAATATTGACGAAGGGCGCTCCTTCACCGAAGTTGAGGATGAGCACAGTGCGCACGTCGCCATCGTGGGCTCCGATGTGGTCGACAATGTGCTGGGTTTCGGTGACCCGCTCGGCAAGGAAATTCGCGTCGATGGCTCTCCCTACACGGTGATTGGTGTGGGCGAGCGTCAAGGCAAGATGCTGGGCATGAGCATGGACAACTGGGTGGCTATTCCTCTCACCGCATTTCTTCATGCCTACGGCGCGCACCAAAGCATGGTCGTCTATGTGAAGACAGGCGGAGGGGGAGAGGTGATGGATGCAACCTCCGACGAGTTGCGCGTCATCATGCGGGCACGCCGGCATCTGGCCCCCAACGATCCGGACGCCTTTTCCATCGACACCAGCGCAACCTTCCAGAACCTCCTGGGCAAGATACTCAACAGCTTTGGAGCCGTGGTCGCAGCCATCGCCGGCGTCTCCCTGGTGATCGGCGGCATTGTCATCATGAATATCATGCTGGTCTCGGTCACCGAGCGTACCCGGGAGATTGGCATTCGCAAGGCGCTCGGCGCTCGCCGCAAAGACATTCTCCTGCAGTTCCTCATCGAGTCCGCCACCATGTCCCTGACGGGGGGCGTGATCGGCGTCATCGCGGGCATCACCGTGGCCAAGCTCATTACCCTGGCGATCTCGTTCCCCTCTGAAGTGGAACTCTGGTCCATCCTCGTCAGCTTGTTTGTGGCTACCGCGGTTGGCTTGTTTTTCGGGGTTTACCCGGCGCACAAGGCCTCGGACCTCGACCCCATCGTTGCCCTGAGAGCGGAGTTATAGGCATGAGGCTAAGCGACTCAAGAGAATCGGTGCGGCTGGCACTCGATACGCTTCGCAAGAACAAACTGCGCTCTGGCCTTACCGTCCTCGGCATTTCCATCGGCATCTCCACGGTGATTCTGATCTCTTCTGCCATCAACGGACTCAACGGCAATATCGACCAGTTCGTCAAATCGCTGGGCACCAACGATCTGTGGGTCTTCCGCTTTGAGCCGTTCGGAACGCGCCCCACCACCGAGGAACTCAATCGCAAGCAACTTACCTATGAGGACGGCATCGCCATGCGCAGCCTGCCGTTTGTCGCCGCCGTGGATCCTGAACTCACCTACCAGAATTTCCAGACCGGCCTGGGCAGTGTGTCGATCAAGGCCGGCGCGCACAAGATTCAAAACACCATTTTGAACGGCAGCACGTCGGAAGTGAAACAGACCAACGATATCGAGATCCTCGAAGGCCGCATGTGGACCGATTCCGAGGAAGAGCGCAGCGCTAAAGTTGTTCTTCTCGGTCACGACGCCGCCGAGGACCTGTTTCCCTCCGAGTCTCCTATCGGAAAGGACATCGACTGCGAAGGCAGCATATTTACGGTCATAGGCGTACTCGATGTCCAGCCGCAGCCGTTCGGAAGCGGACGAAACACGCAGGACAACTCCGCATATTTCCCCTTGGAGACTTTCCGCAAACTCCATCCGGAGCAAAAGGACTTCTGGATTGTCGTGAAATACGACGATCCCGCTCACAAGGCGCTGGTTGTAGACGAAATCCGCGAACTTCTCCGCCGCCGCCGGGGAGTTCGCCTGGAACAGGACGACAACTTTGCCATCTTCGGCCCCGACTCGCTCACGCGTCTATGGAATTCGCTTACCGGCGGACTCTTTCTATTTATGGTCGCAGTCTCTTCCGTGGGCCTGATGGTGGGTGGCGTCGGCGTCATGAATATCATGCTTGTCTCGGTGACTGAGCGGACCAGGGAGATCGGAATCCGCAAGGCCATTGGCGCCACCAAGAAGAACATTCTCCTGCAGTTCACGCTGGAAGCGATAACCCTTTGTGTGATCGGCGGCCTGCTTGGCATTGTTTCTGGAGCCCTGTTCACGCTGATCTTGCATTTTGCCGTCCCGTTCCTTCATGCCGCTCTTTCGCCTACCTGGGTTGTCATAGCCTTTGTGGTCTCCTGCGCTATCGGACTGGTCTTTGGTATTTACCCCGCCTGGAAGGCCGCGAATCTGGACCCCATCGAGGCGCTGCGGTACGAGTAAAGTAGTTGTCAGTGATCAGTTGTCAGTAGTCAGACGAAAGCGCGCGCAGTTACATGCAAGGGGCATCCTTCCATTGGCAGCCAAAGATTGGAATGCCGATCGCGCATCCGGGTGACTGACAACTGACAACCGATCACTGACAACTGCTTTTCCGCTACACTAACCCCTGTGATGCCGCACATTTTCGCCCAATCCGTGGAGGTTTTGACCACGGTGCTGGCCGTGGCCGGGATGGGCTATTTTGTGGCCGCCATGATTGCGGCGCGCGCCTTCCTGGCCAGCCGCCGCGCCCCGCTGCCGGCCTTTGCGCCCGGCGTCAGCATTCTCAAGTCGCTCAAGGGCCTGGATCCCTTCATGATCGACGCCTTCCGCAGCCACTGCCGGCAAAGCTACGCAGGCGAGTATGAACTGCTGTTCGGGGTTTCCTCGCTCGACGACCCCGCCGCGGCCGCCGTGGAAGAGCTCAAGCTGGAGTTTCCCCAGAGGTCGATCCGGCTGGTCGAGTGCCCCCTGCGCCTGGGAACCAACGGCAAGGTCAGCACCCTGGTGCAGCTTGCCCAGCACGCCCGCTACGATTTCCTGCTCATCAACGACTCCGACATTTCGGTCTCATCCCGCTACCTGGAGCGGGTGATGGCGCACTTTGCCCCGCTGCCGGAAGATCCCGGCCCGGCGCTGCACGGCAAAGCTCCGGTAAAGACCGGGCTGGTGACAGCGCTCTATCGCGGCCGCGCCCACGGCACGCTGCCCTCGCGCTTTGAAGCTTTGGGCATCGCCACCGACTTCCAGGCCGGCGTGCTGCTCTCAAAAATGATTGAGGGCGGCCTGCACTACGGGCTCGGCTCCACGCTGGCCGTGAGCCGCGAGGCGCTTATGAAGATCGGCGGCCTTACGCCGCTGGTGGATCACCTGGCCGACGACTACGAGCTGGGCGCTCGCGTAGACCAGGCCGGCTACCGGGTGGCGCTCAGCGCGGAAGTGGTGGAGACCGCGATTCCGGCCTACGGCTGGCGCGGCTTTGTGGATCACCAGTTGCGCTGGAGCCGCACCGTCCGCGATGCCCGGCCATGGGGCTACTTCGGACTCATCTTTACCCACGGCCTGGGCTGGGCGCTGCTCAATGTGCTGGCCAGCGGCCTGAGCCCGCTGAGCCTGTGGCTGCTGGGGATGAGCTTCTTTCTGCGGCTGACGGTGGCCATGGTGGTTGGCGCGCAAGTGTTGGGCGACCACCAGGTGCTGCCCAGCCTTTGGCTGCTGCCGCTGCGCGACCTGGTGGCCATGGGCACCTGGGCGGCGGGGTTCGCCGGCAACACCATCGTCTGGCGGGGCCAGCAGTTTGTGCTGCGGGGCGGCAAGCTGCATCCGGCGGAAAACTCGCACGGAAACTAGGACTTTGGCCGCCTGATTTCCTGCCTTGCGATTGAGCTTTGTGCTTTCTCAGCTCCCAAAACCGGGGCCTGGGGCACCCAGCTTGGCTGCTGATCCAAGCGGTCAAAGCCCTGCACGATTGCGGGTCAGCCCCAACCATTGCCCCGCGGCCCTGAGCGGAACCTTTTTAACATGCCCGGCGTATTATCTGTGGAGCCGCTCTCGCGGCCTGAAGAACGGCGTGCGGTAGCGCGGAGAGAGCCTTGAGATGCCTGTAGCCCTCCAGCCCGGCCGAATGCCCGAAGTTCCGGGTTGCCCGGCCGGAGGTGCGGCTGTGCCCTTACCGGCAGCTTCCGTCATCGCCGCTACTGATCTGGTTTACGACCTGCGATTGGCCGACGGCTCCTCAGACAGGTTTTATGCGGAGGTGGCCCGGTTTTCCGACCGGGTGCTGGCCAGGATCGAGGAGCGTGCGGCGGACGCCCTGGACGGCTACACCCGCCATCTCCGGGCGGTCCTGTGCGAGCCCGAACGCAGCCGCGGCGAGTACGCCATTGAGCTGCTCACGCTGGGCCAGGCGCTGCGGCGCTACGGGAGCGCGGCGGAGAGCACGCCCAGTTGGATTGCGGATTTGGCGCGTGGGCTCTTCGGCCTGCGCCACCGCTCGGCATGGATGAAACCTGTGGCCGACCTGGTGCGGGCGGCCTTGACCCGGCTTTTCCTGATGCCCCGACTCGCCCGCGAGCCGGCGGCGAAGCATCCGCTGCCGGTGGGATTGCCCCGCCTGATCGAGTGGCTCCAGGCCGCCGGCGAGTTCGAGCAGGAGGCCACGCGCCTGAACAACTGGAGAAGCTTTCTCGATACGCTGCCTCAAAGGGAGGCTTCGCACTGGATCGAGACCGCCGCGGCGCTCTTCGACTGGTTCAGGGAAGAGGCAGAGAAGGCTCTGGGGCCATACACGCGGGGGGTTTCTGGCTTTCTGGCCGGGGAATACGCCGGGCGCGGCTGCCGCGAGGATCAGATCTTCTGCGGCAAGGAGCCGGCGGAATATCACCTGAGCATGGTGGCTGCGGAAGTGATGAACCGGGGACTGCGCGCGGACTTCGATCGCACGCCGCACAAGGCTGTCCTGGTGCCCGCGTGCCTGCGCGGCGCTCATGCCGCCAACTGCCGGGCGCACGTTGAAGGCGTGGACATGACCTGCGCAGCCTGTGATCCGGGCTGCACCGTCAACCGCATCACGCGGCGTATGCGCAGCCTGGGGGCGGCCGTCTACCTGGTGCCGCATTCCACCGGATTCAGCCGCTGGTTGGAGCGCTGGCAGGGCGCGCCGGAATTTGGCGTGATCGCTGTGGCCTGCCTGCTGAATATCCTGCCCGGCGGGTATGAGATGCGCGCCCGCGGCATCGCCTCGCAGTGTGTTCCGCTGGATTATCCCGGCTGCCACAAGCATTGGCGTCCAAAGGGAATCGCCACCGGCCTGAATGAGCAGAGGCTGGTGCAGATTGTGACCGGCGCCCGGCCCTGCTAATCTCCCAAAGCCCCCAGCGCGTGTTCGTTGGAGCTGATGGCGGTGCAGTCGATGGAGAGGCAACTGCCCAACTCACTGAAGTTCTTTTCCCAGCGCTGCAGGTCGTCGGCTTGCAGCGCGGTTAGAGCATAGCTGGAGGTGCGCAGGATCTCGTACCAGATGTTCTGCGCCTGCCACAGGTTCAGCTCGAAGGGCAGCTCCACCAGGGCGCGGGCCAGCACCAGGGCGCGGTCCAGAATCTCTAGCGATCCCGAAGACATTTGCAGTTCGACCATGGCGCGCTTCATGCGCTGATCGGCAATGTAGGAGAGGGTGGCCGTCTCCAGGGAAACCTGATCCGCCTTGGCCAGCGAGAGGAACGAGCGCAACTGGGCCTGGTCGATGGAGTCGGCCTCCAGCGCCCGGCGCAGGCCGGCGTTGATGGCAAAGCCCGCCGCCAGGGTGAGGGCCGGGGGCTTGGGCAAACCCGCCTGGGAAAGATAGTGCAACAGGCTGGCGTGGTCCTCGTAAATGGTGGTGAGCGAGCTCTCGATGTCCCACAGCGTGGAGTTGAGAATGATCTGCACAATGCGCCGCTGCTCGTCGGTAAAGAGCGAGGTGAGCGAGTAGTCCACGTGGCCGTAGTAGCGGTCCAGCAGGCGAATCACCTCAGGGAAGTAGGCGCGCTGCACATGCTCCGCGGCCTGGCTGGCAAAGGCCTCAAAGTCGGCCGCATCGGCCTCGCTGTAAGGCTTGACCGCGGCGGTAATGTTCTGGTCGCCAAAGTGCAAAACCGCAAACGAGAAGCTTTGCTGGTGGCCGGTGATGGCGCTGGCGATATGGGTGCGGCCCAGCGCCAGGCGCCCGCGTCCGGAGGTGTAGATGTCATAGGAGATGCGGCGAACGTGGTAGCAGAACAGGTCGGTCTCCTCGGCAAAGGAGGAGAAGACCGAGCTGATGGCGTAGTGAGCGGCCACCTGCTCCAGGCCCAGCTCCATGGAGGCCACACTGTTCTTGTAGATCTGCGCCCCATCGCCGGCACTGGCCACGTTGGAGCGGGCTTGGGCCAGGCAGGCCAGAAATGCCGGTTCCAGCGGGGCGGCCTGCTCGCCAAAGACCTGCTGCGCCAGTTGCAGCACGCGCGCGGCGTAAGCGATGATCTGCACCGTCTCGATGCCAGAGATGTCGTCGAAAAACCAGCCGCAACTGGTGTACATCAGCTGCGTATGGCGCTGCAGTTCCATCAGTTCCAGGGCGCGCACGCGCTCCGGCTCGCTGAGGAAGTGGCTTTCATGCGCGCGCAGGAAGCTGTCCACGGTCTCCGGGCCGCGGTCGAGCATAACATCGATATAGCTGTCACGGGCGGCCCACACATCTTTGAAAAGCAGGTTGCCTTCCTGCTCGGTTAGCGGCGCCACGGCGTCGCGCAGATCGTCCAGGGCCTGGCGCAGCGGCGCTCTCCAAAGCTGGTTCCAGCCCGGCTTGCCGCTGTTGCAGCCGCAATTGGAGCGCCACCGCTCCACGCCGTGCACGCAGCTCCACGAGGTGTTGTCGACGATTTCGCACTCGTACTCGGGCGGAAACTGCTCCAGAAAGCTGGCATAGTTGGCCAGCTGGACGGTCTTGTCCTCTTCCAGCAGGCGCAGGGCATAGGCCAGCGCCATCTCACCATGCGCATGATGATGGCCATACGACTCGCCGTCTGTGGCCACATGCACCAGTTGCGCCTGGGGGACGTCTTTGAAGCCCGCCTTGAGGCGCGCGGCAAAGTTTTCGCCGGAGTTCAGCAGGCCCTCAAACGCAATGGCCCGAGAGGTGGGGCCGTTGTAAAAGAAGACCGCGATCGAGACTCCGGACTCGAAGCGCACCAGGTAGGGGCGGGTCGTATCGACGGTGGCGCCCGCGGTATCCAGCCAGCCTGCGCCCTCCTTCAAGGGCCGAATACGTTTGCATTGGTGCGGCGCCAGCAGGGTGAACTTGATGCCGTGCTGGGCCAGAAGCTCCAGCGATTCGCTGTCCGCCGCGGTCTCCGCCAGCCACATACCCTCCGGCGGCGTGCCGTAATGGCTCGCGTAGTCGGCAATGCCCCAGCGAATCTGCGTGATGCGATCGCGCTCATTGGCCAGCGGCAAAATGATGTGGTTGTAGACCTGCGCCATGGCCGAGCTGTGGCCGTGGAAGGTTTTGCGGCTGCGGCGCTCGCCGTCCAGGATCATGCGATAGGTGCGCGGCGCGTTCTCCTTGAGCCAGCTGAGCAGCGTGGGCCCGAAGTTGAAGCTCATGCGCGCGTAGTTGTTCACGATCCCGGTAATCAGGTTCTCGTTGTTCACAATGCGCGCCGCGCCGTTGGTGGCGTAGCACTCCGCGCAGATGCGCTCGTTCCAGTCGTGGTAGGGAGCGGCGGTGTCCTGAGTCTCCACCGTTTCCAGCCAGGGGTTCTCGCGCGGCGGCTGGTAGAAGTGACCATGAATGCAGACGAAACGCTTGCTTGCGGCCATGAGTTTTCCAATCTCGTGCCGGTGCCATGGATGAGCGAATCCCCAAAAGTCGCGGGTTCGTGAGGAGCATGTATTTCAGCCCCTACCCTTCGCCAAAATCGAATTACCAAACGATGACCCGGCCGTCTTTGCTATTGTAGGCTCGACCGTCCCGCCGGTGCAGCCCCCTTGGCCAGATCGCAGGCCCGCCACAGGTACCAACTGGCCACGGAGCGGAACGGCGCCCAGCGTTTTCCTCTTTTGAGCAGGATCTCCGGCTTGGGCAGATCTTCGGCGGCCAGGGGGCGGGTCTTGGGCACGCGCTGGAAGGTCAGCGCGAATCCCTTGCGCACCCCGTAATCGGTCACCGGCAGCACGTCGGGCCGTCCCATGCGGAATATCAACAGCATTTCCACAGTCCACGGACCGATGCCGCGCACCTGGGTGAGCCGCTCGACGATCTCCGCGTCGGTCATTTTGCGGATGGCCGCATGGGTGGGCACGGTGCCGTCCAGGGTGCGGGCGGCCAGGTCGCGCAGCGCCTTGATCTTGTTGCCGGAGACGCCCGCGGCGCGCAGAGGCTCATCCGGGGTGTCCAGCAGGAGCTGGGGCGCCGGATCGCCGCCAAAGTACTCGCGCACCCGGCGATGGATGGTGGCCGCGGCCTTGCCGTGCAACTGCTGGTAGAGGATCGACTCCAGCAGCGACTCGAAGGGCGAGGGCGCCGGATCGAGGCGCAGGGTGAAGGCGCCGGCCCGGTCGATCAGCGCTCCCAGCTTGGCGTCGCTGGCCCGCAGATGCTCGACTGCCTCGGCCGGATCAAAGGGAAGTTTGCGGCTCTTGCCGTCGTGAATCATAGGCGAACAGTGTACCGTGCTGGAACTGCCCGGCGGCGGAGTTTCCTTCCGCGCCCAGAGAAGCTGCCCGCGCGCGCCCTGTGCTTGTAACATCTAGTGCAGAGACGGTCAGGAGCTCGAAAACCATGAAGATGCGGCCAGGAACACAAACCGGATTTCTGATGTGCGGCAAGGAGTGGAGCGAGGGCGAGGCGCTGGAAGTTCGTTCGCCCTGGGACCAGGGGCTGGTGGGCCGCGTGACCGTAGCCACCCGCGCGGATGCGCGCCAGGCGGTGAGCCACGCCGTGGCCAGCCTGCGCCGCACCCGCGCACTGCCCCGCTGGAAGCGCCGCGAGATTCTTGAGGACGTGGCTGGCGCGCTGATCGAGCAGAAGGAGCGGTTTGCGCAACTGATTGTGGCCGAGGCCGGCAAGCCGGTGCGCCTGGCGCGGTCTGAGGTGGATCGCGCCGTTCTCACTTTCAAGACTGCTGCCGAAGAGGCCGCGCGGACCGGGGGCGAGAGCATTCCCCTGGACCTGACCGAGGGCAACGAGGGCCGCTGGGGCCTGGTGCAACGCTTCCCGGTGGGACCTGTGCTGGCCATTACTCCCTTCAATTTTCCGCTGAACCTGGTGGCCCACAAGCTGGCCCCCGCCCTGGCGGCGGGCTGCCCGCTGATTCTGAAGCCTGCGCCGCAAACCCCCTTTACCGCGCTGGCCCTGGGCGAAGTGATTCTGAAGGCCGGCTGGCCCCAAGAGGCGCTGGCCGTTCTGCCCCTGAGCAACGCCGATACCGCCTGGCTGGCGGAAAAGGAAGACCGCATCAAGCTGATCAGCTTCACCGGCTCGTCCAAGGTGGGCTGGGAGCTGAAGATTCACTCCGGACGCAAGCGGGTGCTGCTGGAACTGGGCGGCAATGCCGCGCTGATTGTGCACAGCGACTGGCCCGACCTGGACGAGGCGGCTGGCCGCACCGCGCACGCGGCTTTCGGCTATGCGGGACAGTCCTGCGTCAGCGTACAGCGCGTGTTTGTGGAGCGCAGCGTCTTCCAAAGCTTCTTGTGGAGGGTGGTTGATCATACCTCCAAAATGGTCACCGGCGATCCCTCCGACGAGGCCACCGAGGTCGGCCCGCTCGTTCGCCTCAGCGAGGCGGAGCGGGTGGAATCCTGGATCAAGGAGGCCGTGGAGAATGGCGCCAAGCTGGTGGCCGGCGGCGAGCGGCGCGGGTCCATGATTACCCCGGCCATCCTGACGGGCACCAAGCCGGGCATGAAGGTGCGCGACGAAGAACTCTTCGGCCCGGTAGTCGCCATTGAGCCCTACGACGACTTCGAGCAGGCCCTGGCCGACGTGAACCACTCGAAATACGGCTTGCAGGCCGGCCTGCTCACCCGCGACGCCGGCCGCATCCTCACCGCCTTTCGCGAGCTGGAAGTGGGCGCGCTGATTGTGGGCGATACTCCCAGCTGGCGTCTCGACCCCATGCCCTACGGCGGCGTCAAAGACTCCGGCCTGGGCCGCGAAGGCATCCGCTCCGCGATTGAAGAGATGACCGAGCCCCGCATGTTGATGATGGGTGGACTCTAGGTCCTTGACTGGTTGATTCTGTGCGTGGCGATTGAGAACTGCGCCTTTCCCAGGTACCAAAGCCGCGAGCTTTGCCGCATCCGCTGCGCGCGGCTCAGGCGCGCACAGCGATCGGCGCCGGACGGGAATCGGGCACTTGAGGCCGGCCCTGGACGGGCAGAAAGCGCTCCAGGTACTCCATGGGATCTTCGGCGACTGCCATCTGGCGCAGGTGGTATCTCCATACGTCGGGCTTGATGGTTCGCCGGGTAAAGGGCTTGCGGGTTACCTGGACCACATCGCCCTGGGTGTTGACCCTGGAGTAGGTCATCGAAGGGATGAGGAAGGTCATCTCGCAGCCGGCCCGCCAGAAGTGGCTGGCGAAATCGTGGGAGAAGAGCAGCGTGTAATGCCGTCCTTCGCTTGCCAGCAGCGACAGCGCCATCTCGGCGCCCGGCCAGTGCGGCTGCACACGGGCCTGGAACCAGCGGCGAAAATCGAATCCGTTGAATTGGGCCCGATCGAGCAACAAGCGCAGCATCTCTTTCCGGTCCATCTCTTCAGTCCTTCCAGGAGGAAATCCAAGCGGGTAATACACATGGAGCGCGCCGATGGCGGCACGCGCGGTAAAGACCTCATTGTGCTGGGTCGAGTTCATTGTCGGCGTCTCGGCCGTTGGCTGCATATCCCCCAAATGGGAGAAATCTTTGTCCGGGATATAGAATGGCTTCTACGCTGACCCGTTAGCCGGGAAGAGGTGTTGGAGACCCCTTCACGATGCCGCCTTCTGCCGAGACCGTTTCGTCGCTGCTGGGACTCCTCTACGAGTCAGCCGCTTCGCCGGAGCACTGGCCCGGTTTTCTACGCGCCGTCAGCCAGCTGGCACGCTCCAGCACCTCATATTTCGTCCTCGTCGCACCGGGGCAGCTCCCCGATTTCTCGCTCAATTACGGCTTCGATCCCGCCTGGCAGAGCGCCTATATTGAGCATTTCCACCGGCACGATGTGCTGCTGAAGCGGTTCATCGCGGCCAAGCAAGTCCATGGCCAGTGGATCGGAACCGGCCCCTCGGTCATTCCCAACCCGGAGTTTGAGCGCACGGTTTTCTATAACGATTTCGTCCGGCCGCAGGGGCAGTTCCATCACTGCGCCGTCGCGCTGGGCGAGCTCGACGGCCAGATCGAGGGGGGCATGGGGATGCAGCGGGGTCCGAGGGATGCACCCTTCGGGAAGGACACCGTTGCCCTGCTTTCCTTGCTTGCTCCCCACCTGAGGCGCGCGCTGAACACCCATCGCGCATTGAGCCAGGCACGCAGCCAGAATGCGGAGTTGCGGCACACCGTGGAAGCGCTGGGCCAGGGTTTGATCAGCATCGGTTCCCGCGGGCAGGTGATCCGCATGAGCCCGGCCGCCCAGTCCATCCTGGACGAGCGCGATGGCATTGAGCTGGAGCGCGGATTCCTGCGGACCTCCGCTCCGGGGTTGCAGAACCGGCTGGACGCGATGGTAGCTGGAGCAGTGGCCACCGGCGCCGGCCGAGGCGCGCGCTATGCCCGATACACCACCGCCGCACCTGAGGCGGGCAGCGGCGCCCTGTGGACCCCTTCCGCCGGCGGAGCCGTGCTGATTCCGCGGCAGCCGCCCCGGCGGCCACTGCAAATGGCGATCACGCCCTTCCAGTCCAGGAATGTCCTCGTCGATGACCGCCCCGCGGCCCTGGTTTTCCTCAGCGATCCAGAGGCGCGGCCCGCTTCGAGGGCAGAGATATTGCGCGCCCTCTACCGGCTGACGCCGGCCGAGTGCCGCCTTGCCGATCTGCTGGCTCAGGGTTGCGACACAGCTTCATCGGCCGGCCAACTGGCAATGACCGTGGAGACAGCCCGATTCCACATCAAGTCCATCTTCCGCAAGACGGGCGCACGGCGCCAGTCCGAACTGGTGCGGCTGATCCTTGGGTTGCCGGGCGGCTGGAACGGGCGCGCCTAATACAAGAGGTGCTCTTTTTCTGAGGCCGCGGAAAGGCAACAAGGGAGCGGGGCTATTGAAACATTGGGTGCCCCACCCTCGCCGCGTTTTTGTTTTTGCGGCTAGGGTGGGCCAGCAGGCACCTTGCATATCGATTTTGTTTTGGCGAACTTGCAGTTTAGTTTCTTCCTGGGGGGGTTGAAGCCCCCTGTTCGCTTCGGAGTTGTCGATTCACAACGGTGGTTCCAGACACCTGGCGCTGACCGGTTGCGGCTTGGGCTATTCGCTCACCGTGAGCAAGGTATGCAGGCTGGCAGTCGAGTCCTCTCCGGCCCACACATCGAAGGCGCCCGGCTCCTCGCCCCAGGCCTTGGTTTGCGGGCTCCAAAAACTCAACTCATCCTTGCCCAGGGGGAATTTGAGCGCCTGGGTTTCGCCGGGCTGCAAGGTCACCCGGCGGAAGCCCTTGAGCTGGCGCACCGGACGCGAGGCTGACCCGGCCTGCTGGTGAATGTAAATTTCCACCACCGCGTCACCGGTCACTGCGCCCGTATTGGTCACATCCACCAGCGCCTCGGAGGTCTGGCCAGCCTTCATGCGCTCCCTGCTCAGGCGCAGATTGGCGAACTTGAAGGTGGTGTAGCGGGGTGCCCCAGGTCCCGATTTTGGGACCTGGGAAGGTATGAACCAGAGGTACGAAATTATGCTGTTAGAGACCTAGCTCCATTCGGCCTCTTGACCGACCGGTAACCGCACCCCCTCTCGGAGGGAGGCGGCGAAAATAGCCCGGGGCAAAGTCCGCCGCGGCGGACGCAGCCCTGGGAGGGCATCCCCGGCCAGGTTCTTGCGTCCCGGAGGGCCGTATCGAAGCCTTTCCTCCGGCCAGAATACTGTTCATGCAATTGCCCTGGAGCGCCCCAGGGCACAGCCAAACCGCAAGCTTTCGCAGGCACATAGAAGAAATCCCTCCGACTGCCGATGAACAAAGTACACAGCACTGGCAGCGCAGGAATCTGGACGCGCAGTTAGGCGGTGCGGCGCAATGGCGCGGAGGCGAAGCATGGAACGGCAAGTTTATGTGGATCGCGGCTTTGGCTCATCGACGCAGGAAAGCTCCGCAGCCAGACCAGTACGCGAGCCGAGTCGTCCCCTCCGCCCCTGGCAGTTCGTCAGCGACTTTCAGCAGGTAATGGGCGAGAACTCCGAGCCCGATCCGCTCTTCTTTGTGGAAAGCTGGACCGTCGGCGTGCCGGCCGCCATGGAGAGCTTGCAGCGCAGACGGCAGGTGCAGGCCGAAGCCGAGCGCCAGAGCCGCGCCTTCAGCAACCTCGACAACCTGGGAACCCTGTCGTTCGTGCAGGAAGTTGAAACGGATGCGGAGGTTTTCTCCTCCGCCCGCGCCGCCCGCAGCGCAGGATGCTACGCCGCCGAATCGCGGCCGTCCCCCGAGGAACTTGCCGCGCCCGTCGAAGAGCAGGCAGAGCAGGAGTGGACCTCCTTTGCCGGGAAGTGCGCCAGCGATCGGGAGCCAATCCAGCCCATGACGCCGCAGCGCGCCTGCCTGATCCTGGGAGTGGCCGAAAACAGCTCGCGCAAAGAGATCAAGGCCGCATACCGGCGCATGGTGGGCCAGTGGCACCCTGACCGGCTGGAGTGCAGGGCCGAAGACGTGCGCCAGCTTGCCACCCGCCAAATGGCGTCCATCAACGAGGCCTATCGTCTGCTGTGCAGCAGCCTGCCTCAGTAGTCGTCTAAATGGCGGCGGTGGCAGTGCAGCTTTTCAAATAATCGGCATAGACCGCCGTCAGCCCCTCGCGCAGAGGGATGCCGGCCTGCCAGCCGAGCCCCTTCAGGCGCGAGACATCGAGCAGCTTGCGGGGCGTTCCGTCGGGCTTGGTCGTATCGAACGTCAGCCGTCCCTTGAAGCCCACCACATCGCGGATCAGCTCCGCCAGTTCCCGGATCGTCAGGTCTGTGCCGCAACCGACGTTGAACAACGGGGCCTGCGACTCCGAACTGGCAATCGGCCCATAGACCTCATCGGGCAGGTTCATCAGGAAGACGCAGGCATCCGCCATATCGTCGCTGTGCAGAAACTCGCGCAGCACGGAACCGGTGCCCCACACAACAACCTCGGCCGCGTCCGCCATCTTGGCCTCGTGCATCTTGCGCAGCAAGGCGGGCAGCACATGCGAACTCTGCAGGTCGTAGTTGTCGTTGGGGCCGTAGAGGTTGGTAGGCATCGCGGCAACATACTGCGTCCCATACTGGCGGTTGAGCGCCCAGCAGGTTTCAATGCCGGCGATCTTGGCCACGGCATAGGGGCGGTTGGTCGGCTCCAGCGGCCCGGTCAGCATGTATCCCTCTTTGATGGGCTGCGGGCAGTCGCGGGGATAGATGCAGCTCGATCCCAGGAACAGCAGCCGCTTCACGCCGAATTGCCGGGCCGCGCCGATCACGTTGGTCTCGATGGCCAGATTCTCCTGGATAAACTCCGCCGGCCGCGTGTGATTGGCCAGAATGCCGCCCACTTTTGCCGCGGCAAGAAAGACATACTCCGGGCGCTCAACGGCAAAGAAGCCATTGACCGCGGCCTGATCGGTTAGATCCAGCTCCCCATGGCTGCGAGTGACAATCCCGGCGCAGCCCTCGCGTTCCAGCCTTCTCATCAGGGCCGAGCCGGCCAACCCGCGATGGCCCGCAACATAGACTTTGTAACCGGCAAGATGGGAACTACTCGAAGTATTCATAGGCGTCGTATCCATGCTTCTTGACCAGTTGGTCCCTCTCCGCCGCCACCAGGTCGGCGTCCACCATTTCTTTCACAAGCTCTTCAAAATTCACCGTCGGCTTCCATCCCAGCCGTTCGTGCGCGTAGCTCGGGTCGCCCAGCAGCGTTTCCACCTCCGCGGGACGAAAATAGACAGGGTCCACCGCCACCACCGCGACGCCGCTCTGGTCCACGGCCCGCTCTTCCACGCCGTGACCTTCCCAGGTGAGCCGGATGCCCAGTCTCTCGGCCGCCAGCGTCACAAACTCCCGCACGCTGTGCTGGATTCCCGTGGCGATGACAAAATCCTCGGGCTTGTCCTGTTGCAGCATCCTCCACTGCATCTCCACATAGTCCCGCGCATGGCCCCAGTCGCGCAGAGAGTCCAGGTTGCCCAGATACAGCTTGTCCTGCAGGCCCAGCTTGATGCGCGCCAGCGCGCGGGTGATCTTGCGCGTCACAAAGGTCTCGCCCCGCACCGGCGACTCATGGTTGAACAGGATGCCGTTGCAGGCGTACATGCCATACGACTCGCGATAGTTCACCGTGATCCAATAGGCATAAAGCTTGGCCACCGCATAGGGAGAGCGCGGATAGAAGGGGGTCTTCTCGGTCTGCGGAGTCTGCTGCACCAACCCGTATAACTCCGAGGTCGAGGCCTGATAGAAGCGCGTCTTCTTCTCCGTCCCAAGTATCCGGATAGCTTCCAGAATCCTCAGGGCGCCCAGGCCGTCCACATTCGCCGTGTACTCCGGCTGCTCGAACGACACCTTCACATGGCTCTGCGCGCCCAGATTGTATATTTCGTCCGGCTGCACCTTTTGCATGATGTGCAGCAGGCTGCACGAATCCGAGAGGTCTCCGTAGTGTAGGGAGAATCGTCTGTTTCCCAGGTGAGGATCCTGATAAAGATGGTCGATGCGGTCAGTGTTGAAAAGGGAACTGCGCCGCTTGATGCCGTGAACCTCATAGCCTTTGTGGAGAAGAAGCTCCGCCAGATAGGCTCCGTCCTGCCCGGTTATACCGGTGATCAAAGCTATTTTGGACATATGAACCTTGCGATCCTGAAGAGTTGAAAATGTCTCAGCGACTCATTATAACGCAGGACTCGAAGTGTTCCTGAGCCCCGGCGCCTCAGGCCTCGCGGGCCAAAGAAGCGATGCGCGCAAGCAAACGAGAACCCGCGCTGGCGCGGCTCCTCGCAAGGCTGGTGCTAACTGCCTCTCTTGCCCGTCTTACTCTCTGCCCTTTTTGCGTATCTCGATGCTCAGGCGCTTGATCTTCTGATTCAGAGTTGAAAGCGGAATGTGAAACTGCTCGGCGGCCTCGGTCTGGTTGCCGTTGCAGCGTTCGAGCTTTTCGATGATGATGCGGCGCTCAATGTCTTCGAGAATGTCGAAGAGCGAGGCGTTGGGGTTGTGCTCCAGCAATGCGTCCTGAAAGCTGCGGCCGGTAATGTGGCCGGGCAGCAGATCGGAGCCGATGACCGGACCCGAGGAGAGCACCACGCCGCGCTCGATCGAGTTTTCCAGTTCGCGCACATTGCCGGGCCACTCGTAATCCACCAGGGCGCGCAGCGCATCGGCGGTCAGCTTGCGCGGGGCCATGCCGTTCTCGTTGGCATAGAAGTCCAGAAAGTGCTGCACCAGCAGGGGAATATCTTCGCGGCGGGCGCGCAAGGGCGGCAGGTCCACGGTGATGACGTTGAGACGGTAGAAGAGATCTTCGCGGAAGCGGCCGTCGCGCACCGCCTGGCGCAGGTCGATGTTGGTGGCGGCGATGATGCGCACGTCCACCTGAATCTCCTGGATGCCGCCTAGGTGCATGAAGCGGCGGTCCTGCAAGACGCGCAGAATCTTGGCCTGGGTATCCATCCCCATGGTGGCAATTTCGTCCAGGAAAAGCGTGCCCCCGTTGGCCACTTCAAACAGGCCCTTCTTCGAGGCGATGGCCGAGGTGAATGCGCCTTTCACGTGGCCGAAGAGGGTGGACTCCAGCAGCTCCGAGGGCATGGCGCCGGTGTTGATGGGCACAAACGGCTTGTCCTTGCGCGGCGAGTTGGCGTGGATGGCCTTGGCGATCAACTCCTTGCCCGTTCCGCTCTCCCCCTGGATGAGCACCGTGGAGCGGCTGGGAGCCACCTGCGCCACCAGGTCGAAGACCTTCAGCATGGTTTCGCTCTTGCCCACGATGTTGGCAAAGTTGTAGCGCTGCTTGAGGGTGCGCTTGAGCTGCAGGTTCTCTTCTTCGGCGCGGTGTCGGGCCACGGCAGAGCGGATGTCGGCCAGCAGCTTCTCGTTGTCCCAGGGTTTCTGAACAAAGTTTTCCGCGCCTGCCCGGATGGCCTCCACTACGTTATCCACGGTGCCGTAGGCGGTGATCATGATGACCGGCAGCTCGGGCTGGCGGTCCTTGATTTGGGGCAGCAGCTCCAGGCCGCTCTGGCCGGGCAGGGCCAGGTCCAACAGCACCAGGTCAAAGTTCTCCAGCTCCAGAATCCGCAGCCCCTGCTCGCCATCGTTGACCAGGCGCACCGCGTACCCTTCCAGCGTCAGCAACACTTCGAGCGACTCGCGGATGGCCGCTTCGTCGTCGATGACCAGGATGCTGGCCCCGGTGTTGGCGCCGTTCATTGCGGGTGCAGTAAAATTCAACGGCTGTTCGACCTCAGGCATGGACAGAATTCCTCAACAGCGGAAACTCAAGGTGAAAGGTTGTGCCGGCGCCGACCGCGCTCTCGACATGGATTTTGCCCGAGTGCTCCTGGATGATGCCGTAGGAGACGGAGAGCCCCAGGCCGGTGCCGCGCCTGTCGCCAGGCTTGGGCATGGTCTTGGTGGTGAAGAACGGGTCGTAAATCCGCTTGAGATGTTCGGGGGCAATGCCTGTGCCGGAGTCGGCCACCACGGCCTCTACATGCCCGTTGGCCAGCGTGGCCACGCGCAGCCGGCCGCCGCCCGGCATGGCGTCCTTGGCATTCAAAAGCAGGTTCAGGAACACCTGCTGCAGCTTGCCGGGGTTGCCGTGGATGGGGGGCAGCTTGTCGGCCAGTTCCAGATCCACAATGATCTGCGCGGTCTTGAACTGGTGCTCCAGCAAGGAGAGCGTATCGCGGATCACCTGGTTCAGGTTGGTCTCGCGGAACTCGGTCGTCGAGGTGCGCGAGAAGTTCAGCAGGCCGTTGGCAATCTCCGCGGCGCGGAAGCTCTGCTGGGTGATCTTGTCCAGCACCGGGCTCAGACGCGCATCTCCCTTCAACTGTTTGGAGAGCATCTGCGCGTAGGAAGAGATCACCGCCAGCGGCGTGTTGATCTCATGCGCCACCCCGGCCGCCAGCAATCCGATGGAGCTGAGCTTGTCCGCCTGGGTCAACTGCGCTTCCAGCGAGACCCGCTCGGTAATGTCGTCCACCAGGATGATGCGGCCCACAGAGACAAAGTCCCGCGAAAGCAGGGGCGCAATGGCGATGTTGACGGTGCGCTGTTCGCCGGCGCGGGTGGTCAGCGGAAACTTGTAAAGGTGGTGCACGCCGGGCTCGTTGCGGAACGTGTCCAGAGCGTCGACAAACTCGCCGGGGAAGACGTCGCGCAGCGCCTGGCCGATGGCTTCCGAGCGGCTGAAGGCGTACATGGCTTCCATCTGCGCGTTCCAGCTCTCGATGCGTTCGTCCAGGTCGAGCGCCAGAATGCCCACGTTGATGGATTCGACGATGTTCTCGTTGAACTCCTTGAGCCGCTCGAACTCGCCCACCTTCTCCGCCAGGCGAGCGTAGAGGCTGGCGTTCTGCAGCGCGATGCCGATATAGCTGGCCAGCGATTCCAGCAGTTCCACGTCCTCGCTGGACAGGAAATCGCCGCCAATGGTGCGGCCCAGGCCGATGACGGCGATGGTGCGGCTGGCGTCCCCTTCCTCCATCTGGCCGGAGGCCACACGGCAGGGCAAATAGTAGTTCAAATCCAGCAGGGCAGCGGTGCGCTGTTCGTCCTCGGGCAGGTGCACCGCCTGCTGCGCATTTTCAAGAAATATATGCGAGTGGTCCGTGGCCTGGTCGAAGTCCAGAAAGCCCAGCGCCAGACGGTCCTGCGCGGCCATCGCCTCGGCGGGCAGTCCATGCGCCGCCGCCAGCCGCAGTCCGCCGGATTCCGGGGCCAGGAACACCGCCACCCGCGCCACCAGCAGCGTACGCGGCAGCCGCTCGACGATGGAGTGCAGCAGGGCCCGCAGATCGGTCTCCGAACTGAGGCCGCGGCCGAATTCCACCAGCGCCTTGCGGTAGTCGTAGCGATGGCGGTCGAAGGCCCGGTCCACCCAACCCTGAATCCGGCGCTTCAGCGGGTCGAAGATCGCGGCCGTGGCCAGAATGGCCGCCACTAGGCCAAACTCCCGCACCGCTTCCGGCATGGCGTTGTGAACCAGCACGGAGATCAGCGCGATGATGCCGAAGTAGCCGCCCAGCAAGAGGCCGGTGGCCAGCGTGTAGGCCACGCCCCGCTTGAAGATCAGGTCCGTGTCCATCAACCGGTAGCGCACAATGGCCCAACTGAAGGTGAGCGGCAAAAACACCAGCGACAGCCCCGCCAGGTTGGTCAGCAGCCGCGGCGGGTTCATATCCAGCAAGAAGGGAATCGCGTAAAACAGCGTGAATGGCAGAACCGCCAGCAGCGTGCCGCGCGTCAGCCACTTCAACTGCTGACGCAGCAGCGGCGTGTCGGCCTTGCTATAGCTGCGCATGAACAGCAGCGCGGCCAGCACATAGAAAAAGGCGTCGTAGGCGGTCGAGGTCTGGTTCAGCCGGTGCAGCAGCAGACCCGTGGCCTCCCTGGTGCCGATGCTCCAGATCCACAGCGCCAGCAGCCCGGCCCCCGGCGCGTAGATCAGCGGCAGCAGCCAGCGGCGGCTGAGGTTCTTGAAGCGAATCTCGGGAAAGCTGAGCGCAAAATGCAGAAACAGCGCCGGCTGCAGCGACTCCGCCAGCACATTGCACCAGAAAACCGTCTGGTCCAGCGCGTCCAGCTTGCCCGTGTACTTGAGCGCGTAGAGCGCAAACGACACCAGGCAGAACAGATAGAAGTGGGTGGCGCGTGGGGCCGTCCAGCGGCGGAACAGCACGTACATGCCAATGGCCAGGTAGATCAGACCGATGAAACGCAGCGCCAGTTGCAGGCTCCGGTCCGGCGGCTCGGGGATCACCAGAACCGGCGTGTCCAGCGGAATCCCGTCGCGCGTGATCGAGTACTTGGCATTGCCGTAGACCCCGGTGCGCAGGTAGAGCTCGCGTTCCAGGTCGGCCACATGCACAACCGGAGTGCCGTTCACTTCAGTGAGCAGATCGTGCGCCTGCAGGCCGGCGCGCTGGCCGGGACTCTCCGGCAGCACCTTCTCGGCTATCAGCCCGTCTCCACCCTGCGCCTCGCTCCACCACACCCCGTCGTCGGGCTGCTGAAAACGGCTCTCCTGGCGGAAGTTCAACACCGCCAACACAAAGAGACCGGCCGTGGCTACGGCCAGCAGTGTCGCCTGCAAACGAGTGATGAGGCTAGTTTCCATGAGGGGAGCACTCTACATCGATAACTGGTGTTGCACGCGGGCTGCCATCCCGGCAAATCGCTTTGGTTGTCGATAAGACAATCGGCAATTGCTTGAGATTACGCGAGATAGAGACGTGCGGTTCCGTGAAACGTCAACCCCCTCCTGGGGATTTGACTAAGAAAATGCAGAAAACAATAGACAGTATACGTTGGGAGGGATCGCGATATTGAAATCGGTAGACAACGCAGGGCGAGAGCGTGGCACGACTCACGCTCAGGGCATCCGATTCGAGAGAAACTGAGCTTCGCCGTATTGCCGCTGGGTTGAATGCCGTGCTGGAAGCCGTACAAAGCTCCGTGCCCCATCCTGGCGACTTTTTTCCTGTCGCAAGGGTGGGAAACCAGGAAGCCCGATCAGCCCCGTTGATTTGGAGCGGCTAATCCGCTCATCACAGCTGTCCGTAGGTCGCCGCGGGGCCATGCTTGCGCTCGTAGTGGTGTTCGCGCACGTAGGCGGGAATCCCCGCTTCCGGCGCTCCCAGGAGCACGCTGCGGTAGGCCAGGCGCGCAATGTACTCCAGCACGTCGGCCGTTCCCATGGCCTCGGTGGCGGACTTTCCCCAGGTGAAGGGGGCATGGCCGGCCACCAGCACGCCGGGCACGGCCAGGGGATCGAGGCCCAATTTGCGGAAGTGGCGCACGATGACCGCGCCCGTGTTTCTTACGTAGGCCTCGACCACCTCTTCGGCGGTGAGCGGTTCTGTCACCGGAACCGATCCGTGAAAGTAGTCGGCGTGGGTGGTCCCCAGGCAGGGAATCGCCCGCCCGGCCTGCGCCCAGGAGGTGGCGAACTCGGAGTGGGTATGGACCACGCCGCCGATCTGGGGGAACTCGCGGTAGAGCAGGGTGTGGGTGTCCAGGTCGCTGGAAGGCCGCAGGGAGCCTTCCACAACCCTGCCGTCGAGATCGGTGATCACCAGGTCGGCGGCGGTCATGGTGGCGTAGTCAACGCCGCTCGGCTTGATGACCACCAGCGATTCGGCCCCGCGGCGGTCGATGCCGCTGACGTTGCCGAAGGTGTGCGGGGCCAGGCCGCGGCGGGCAATCTCCCGGTTGGCGTAGAGAACTTCTTCGCGAAGCGAGGTGAGCAGCATGGCAGTCTCCTTGAGTCTGAGCCGGTTATCCGGAAAACGCTTACCGCATCCAGCTTATCAGCCCGCTCGCGCTCTGCGGAATCGCCGATGCCGGCGCTGCCAGGTGGCCCCCCGTGCTGGCTTTGCTCTTCGCCTCCCGGCGCTCTCCGCGCGAAGTTAAATTCCCTCCTGACCATTGATGTTGCGCCTCACTGCCGTTAGCATGGGAGCGCCATTCATTTTCTCTGTGGGGGCCGCACCAACCAGCCCGAATAGCAAGAGCCTCTGCTCCCGGCTGGCGCTCTTCGCGGCGTCTGGCCGGAAAGGCGCGGATCGCTCTTCTGCCGCAGATGGAATGGACCTGTTGCACGTGGAGGAAAACATGAAGAAGATGCGTTTTGGCGCGGCGATCGTCGCCATGGGCTTGGCGCTTGCCCCCTGGGCTGCGGCCCAGGCTCCGGCAGCGCAGTCGGCGGCTTCGGCGGCCGCCGTTCCGCCCGATCAGCAGCCCACCAAAGACCAGTTGGCCCGGCTCTTCGAGGTGATGCGCCTGCGCCAGCAAATGCAGGCCAGCCTGAAGATGATTCCCGCCATGGTCCAGCAGCAGATGAAATCTCAATTCCAGGAGATGGAGCCGAAGCTCCCCGGCGGCGCGGCGCTGAAGCCTGCCCAGCAGCAGGCCCTGGAAGAGATTCAGAACCGATACATGGAAAAGGCCGTCAACCTCTTCAGCATCGACGAGATGATCGACGATATGACGGGGATCTACCAGCGCCACCTCAGCCGCGCCGATGTGGATGCGTATATTGCCTTTTTCAATTCAACCGCCGGTCAGCACCTGCTCGATCAGCAGCCCATCATCATGCAGGAATACATGCCCATGGTGATGAAGCGCACCCAGGAGCGCACCAGGGCCCTCACCGAGGGACTGATCGCCGACACCCAGGCGTATCTCAAGTCCCAGACGCCGACGGCAGCCGCTCCCGCGGCAAAATAGCGCCTCTCGCCTCCGCGCGGACGGAAGAATGCGCCCCCATGTGTTCCCATCGATCCGTGAGAATTGCCGGCGGTGCTGTAAACTTGCGCCCAGTGCGGGCGTCTACCTGAGTGATGGCAGCCGGCACAGCATTGGAACCGATGACCATGGCAACGGCAGAAGAAGTTGCCGCGCAGGATTTTTCGACCATCGTCCAGACCCACCGGCCGCAGATTTTCCGGTTTCTGCTGGCGTCCACGCGCGACCTCGACCTGGCCGAGACGCTCACCCAGGAGTGTTTTCTGAAGGCGCATCGCAACTGGTCGGGCTTCCGCGGCGACTCCAGCGCCATGACCTGGCTGATGCGGATTGCCATCAACCTGCAGAAAGATCACTGGCGCAACCGGCGGATGCAGTTTTGGCGGCTCACGCAGACCAACTCGGTGGATTTGGACGAGGCCAGCGAGTGGCTGTCCAGCGGAGAGAGATCGGCTGAACAGAAGATGCTCGCCAAGGAGCAGGTGGGCCGCGTCTGGCAAGCGGTCAAGGGCCTCAGCGAGCGGCAACGGACGGTTTTTCTGCTGCGCTACGTGGAGGAGCAGGAGTTGAGCGAGATTGCCCGCGCCACGGGATTGAGCGAGGGCACGGTCAAAGCGCACCTTTCGCGGGCGCTGGCCAAAGTACGCGCAGAGATGGGGAGAAAGCAATGAGCACGAAGGATTTTGGTGACCGGGAGAACGCGTTCGACCAGCCGACTGGGGGGACGGAGCTGGAGGTGCAGGAAGCAGCTCTCAAGCAGGTTCTGGCCGACTTCCGGTCCAGCGTTCATGCCTGGAGCGACAGCGCCTTGAGCCGGCCTCGGCCGGTCTCCAGCGCGGCTCCGCACCGCATCTGGCGGCGCGCGCTGGGATGGGCCCTGGGTTGCGTGCTGGTGGTCGGGGGCGTATCCGGCGGCATCTACGAGCGCCATCACCAGCAGCAGATGGCCAGGATCGCGGCGGCGCGCCAGGTCCAGCAGCAGCGGCTAGTCGCCGAACAGCACGCCCGCGAGGAAGAAGATTTGCTGGCCAAAGTGGACAGCGACGTATCGCGTGAGGTTCCCAGCGCCATGGAGCCGCTGGCTCGCCTCATGGCGGAGGACGAAACGCGCTAAGAACGAAATCACGTAACACCAGGCAAACCCCGGTCATGAACCGGGAGAGGAGAACAGGATGAAGGCATCGATTGCGGCACGGTTGGGATTGGCGATTGCGGGACTTATGCTGGCGGGCGCGGCAGGCGCGCAGGCGCAGGCCGGTGGTCCGGGTTTCGGGGAGCATCGGCCTCCCTTTGAAAGGGCACTCGGGCCCCAGGGCGATCACGGCCGCTTTTGGAACAATCCGGCCATGATCGAGAAGCTGAAACTCACTGACGCGCAGCGCAAGGCAATGGACGGAATCCTGCTGCAGCATCGCGAGAAGCTGGTGGACTTGCGCGGCAACGTGGAGAAGGCCGAGCTGGAGATGGAGCCGATGATGAAGGACGACCAGCCCAACGAAGCCAGGATCCTGGCGCAGATCGACAAGGTCGCCCAGGCCCGCGCCGAACTGGAAAAGGCCAATGCTCGCTTCCTGCTGGCCCTGCGCGGCCAGCTGACGCCGGAGCAGTGGAAGCTGATGCAGGCGGAGCGCGCCAACCGGCGTGAAGACCGGCGCGGTTGGGAGCCCGGTGGTGCAGGCCGCGGCGGACAGCGGCCGGAAGGCCCAGGCCGTCAGCAAATGGCTCCTCCTCCGCCGGGACCGCAAGGCATGGTCGATGAAGGCCCACAGGCAAACGGCGCTCCCCAAACCGGAGCCGCCCAGTAACAGGTCTCTTCAACACAGGTTTTTGGCAGAGAGCACATGCGGTCGCAGTTGAGACCGGTGGCGGCAAGGGGTAACCCTCTTGCCGCCGATTTTTTTAGGGGCAGCCCGGCTCGCCACCAGTACGGCAGATAGGAACCCGCGCCGCAAGGCGCACAACGCTCCGTGTCACGTCCTTGCTGTCATTCTGAGCGAGCGCAGCGAGTCGAAGAATCTGCATTTCACATTTCTGTCGCAAGGGTGGGAAGGCGCGATCCTCAATTCTGGCCTGTTCATCGCGGGCCGGCCAGGCGTGGGAACAACTCTGAGCGGGCGTTCGGACGGTGCGGAGCGCTTTCGCGTGCCGCGATGGGAAGTCCGCTGTAGCAAAGCGAGACAAGCCCGTGGTTCGTCTTGGAACAGCCATTGACGCGCTCTGAGACAGCCTCTGCACGGAAAAGGAGCAGGGTGATTCGAACAGAGACAGAAGCCGCAAGAAGGGGCGCCGGAATTTATGACTAAAGTTATTCTGCTCCTGTCCGATGAACCGGCCAGATGCAGTGGTGCCCATCCGGAAAGCGCGGAGGCCCGACGGACCAGGAGATATACCGCCAGGCACGGGCTCCAATCGAGGCATCAAGAAGGAGCACTCTCCCATGGCCCTCGGTGTTTTGAACAATCTCTCGGCGATCTACGCGGAAAACAATCTCAACAACACCAACAACAGCTTGCAGACAGTCCTGCAGCAGTTGTCGTCGGGCTCGCGCATCAACTCGGGTGCAGACGACGCCGCAGGCCTCTCGCTGGTGAATGGACTGGGGGCCAACTCCACAGCCTTGAGCCAATCTGCCATCAACGCCACGGAAGGTGTCGGCTTGCTGGAAGTGGCCGATGGCGCGTTGTCGCAGGTGACCAGTCTGCTCAACCGGGCCATCACCCTGGCAACCGAGGCCTCGAACGGCACCCTCAATACAACCCAGGAGGCGGCTGCCAACCAGGAGTACCAGTCAATTCTGGCGGAGATCACCAACATTGGATCGACCACCACCTACAACCAGGAGCAGGTGTTCAACGGCACCAACATCGCCATTTACACCGGCGACTCTTCCACGGCAGGTTCTTCGGTCGACAACTTGAATATTCGCTCGCTCTCCTCCTCCAGCGTGGGCGATACCGACGGCGCAATGGCCTATGGCAATGGGAACGGCCAGAACGGCACCAACGTGTTCATTGACCTGTCCAACGATGGAAAGCAGGCGACCATCAATGACAGCCTGGCCACCGCAACCGCCTCCAGCACCTCGATCGTGGTCAATTATGTGACCACGGGGCCGGACGGCGCAGCCACTACCAACAGCGCCACCATTACCGTCGGCTCTGGCACAACCTATGCCGACACGACCCAGGGATTGATCAACGCCATCAACAACGCGGGCCTGGGTCTGAACGCGACCTTTACCACGGCGGAGCTGGCCGGAAACGCGGCGGTGGCAGCTGCTGAAGCGGCCAACCTGGGGGGCGGCGGCGCCAGCGATACCGGGATCGAGATTTCGGGCTCCGGCATTGGCACCGGCACCAACGGCGCTGGGGAGGTGGGCAAATTGACCGTTTCCGCTGCCGGCGACACGTTGGGAGGTGTTCTCAGCATCGTCGGGTCCGACGGCAAGAGTCATTCCATCACCCTCGGGTCGGCAGGATCCACCGACACCATTGGCAACCTGGAGAATACGATCAACACCGCCGGCTATGGGGTGACAGCCTCCCTCGTCGGCGGCACCTTGACGTTTACCTCGGCAGACCCGGCGGTGACCGTCTCGGCCACCACTGCCCTCACGGCCAGTGCCGGGGGAACCCTGGCCCTGAGCGCCACACCTACCAGCGACACCCAGTACTACAGCCAGGTGGGAACGCTGACCCTGGGCCAAACCAATCCTGCCAAGCCCAGCCTCTCCAGCGATACGCTTAGCGGCACCCTGACCATCGGAGCGAAAGTCATTACCCTCGGCACGCCAACCACCACCGACACGCTTGCCGACCTGGAGACGACTATCAACAGTGGCGACTACGGTGTTACCGCGTCGCTCGACAGCACCGGCAAGATCATGACGTTTACCTCGTCGAACTCCGCCACCACCATTACCGGCGCCGCGCTGGCCGATGGCTCGGTGAGCGCGACGGATACTGGCACGCTGACGGCAACCAACACGCCCGTCGATTTCTCCGGGTATTACAGCGTGGGTATCACCAGCGCCGGCGGCGTTACGGACTCCAGCACCGCCGTCAACATCGGCGCCGTCGGCGCCCCCAACTGGACGTATGGCGGAACCGGCAATACGGGCATGGCGATGGACACAGACCGCGCCGGGGGAACCGCTACCATCAGCTACTCGGACGCAGCCGGCGAGTCGCTGGCCAGCACTGACCTGTTGAACCAGGCCGATGCGCAGACTGCCCTGAACGATCTCAACCTGGCCATCACCGACGTGTCGGCGCAGGACGGCTACATTGGCGCCCAGATCAACACCCTGAACTCCATCAGCGGGGTCATGGCCACGCAGAAAGAAAACATCGTCTCGGCGCAGAACGCGGAGCAAGCCACTGACTATGCTTCGGCAACCTCGAATATGTCCAAATACGAGATTCTCTCGCAGACCGGCATTGCTGCTCTGGCTCAGGCCAACAGCGTGCAGCAGGAAGTGACCAAGCTTTTGCAGTAAACGCAACGCTGAAGTAACTTCAAGACAACCCAGGGACGGGCGGCGGCAGGGGGGAAACCCTTGCCGCCCATTTTTTTTAAAGCTTGGAACAGGGAACAGGGACCAGGGAACAGGGACCAGGGAACAGGGAATAGGGACTAGGGAATAGGGAACAGGGAGTAGGGACTAGGGAATAGGGACGACTGTGCTGCCGCTGAACTTCGCCGACACTTCTAAACTTCACCGGCAAAACGCTGTGATCCTAAGCCGCCCAGCTCGCCGTGGCGAGTTATTTCTGAAATGAACCCCGCGTCGGAAGCCGCACAAAAGCTCCGCGCCCCATCCTTGCGATTTTTTTCTGTCGCAAGGTCGGGAAACTAGGAAGCTCGATCAGGCCGGGTGCCCCTGGTCTCGATTTTGAGACCTGGGAGTAGCTCTCCCTACTCCCTACTCCCTGTTCCCTAGTCCCTAGTCCCAGCCTTTTCCCATTCTCCGCTGGTCAGATACTCATGAATCGACGCCGCCGCCTTGCGGCCTGCGCCCATGGCCAGAATCACCGTGGCCCCGCCGGTGACAATGTCTCCGCCGGCAAAGACGCCGCGCTTGCTGGTGCGCATGCTCTCGGGATCGGCCACAATGTAGTTGCGCTTGTTGGTTGCAAGATCCGGCGTAGAGCTTTGGATCAACGGATTGGCCGTAGTGCCCACGCCGATGATGGCCACATTGGTGGGCATCACAAACTCCGAGCCCTTGATCTCCACCGGCCGCCGCCGGCCGCTCTCGTCCGGCTCGCTCAACTCCATGCGCACGCAGCGCGCGCCGGTCAGCCAGCCCTTTTCATCGCCCAGGAAGGCGACCGGAGCGGTCAACATGCGGAACTCGACGCCCTCCTCGCGGGCGTGCTTCACCTCTTCGGCGCGGGCCGGCATCTCCGTCTCAGAGCGGCGATAGACCAGCGTTGCCGACTTCGCGCCCAGCCGCCGCGCCGTTCTCACCGCGTCCATGGCGGTGTTGCCGCCGCCCACCACAATCACGTCGCGGTCGCGGCAGTCGTACACCGGCTCGTCGTATTCAGTAACCTGGTAGGCGCGCATCAGGTTCACGCGCGTCAGAAATTCGTTGGCCGAGTAGACGCCGTTGAATTGCTCGCCAGGCACACCCAGGAAGACCGGCAGCCCCGCGCCGGTAGCCACAAACACCGCATCGAAGTGCTCGTTGTGCATCAGTTCGTCAATGGTGACGCTCTTGCCCACCACCACGTTGGTCTCGAACTCCACGCCCATGCGGCGCAGGTTGTCCACTTCGCCTTTCACAATGGTCTTGGGCAGCCGGAACTCCGGAATGCCATAGATCAGCACGCCGCCCAGTTCGTGCAGCGCCTCGAAGACCCGCACGCGGTGCCCCTTCTGCACCAGGTCTCCGGCGGCCGAGAGCCCCGCCGGTCCGCTGCCCACAATGGCCACGCTCTTGCCCGTCGGCGCCGCGTTCGCGGGCAGTCCAAGCTGGCCGCTCTCGCGCTCAAAGTCGGCCACAAAGCGCTCCAGGTTGCCAATGGCCACCGGCGCGCCCTTCTTGCCCAGCACGCATCCGCCCTCGCACTGGTTCTCCTGCGGGCAAACGCGCCCGGTGATGGCGGGCAGCGAGTTGTCCTCGCGCAGCTTGGCCGCCGCCGCCAGGTATTCGCCCGCGTGGATCAGCGCCACCACTTCCTTGATCTTGACGCCCACCGGGCAGTGCACCACGCAGCCCGGCTTGGCGCACTCGATGCAGCGCGTGGCCTCGGTCAGCGCATCCGCCACCGGCAGCCCCAGGTTCACTTCTTCGAAATTGCGGCTGCGCACGCGCGCGTCCAACTCCGGCATGTGCGTGCGCGCAATCTTCATCCGCTCCTTGAGGGGAAGAGCATTTTTCTCAGACATAGTGCTTCTCCTCAGCGGCCAGCTCGGCGCTCATCTCCGCCGTTTCCTGTTCCTTCGCGGCCAAATCCGCGCGCAGTTGCTCCACTTCCTCTTCCTTGTGTTCCTCAAAGTACTTCAGGCTCTGGCACTCCTTCTCGCGATACATGGTGTTGCGCTGCATCAGCACCTCGAAGTTGACCAGCGAAGCGTCGAACTCCGGCCCATCCACGCAGGCGAACTTGCTCTTGTCGCCCAGCAGCACGCGGCAACCGCCGCACATCCCCGTGCCGTCCACCATGATCGAGTTCAAGCTCACCATCGTCTTGATGCCCAGCGGCTTGGTCACCTGCGCCACCGCCCTCATCATCGGCACCGGTCCCACCGCCAGCACAAAGTCGATCTTGCGTCCGGCGGCCAGCAGCTCATTCAGCTTCTTGGTCACCAGGCCTTTCTCGCCGTAGCTGCCGTCGTCGGTCATGATGTAGGTTTCGTTGCTGGCCTGGCGCACTTCGTCTTCAAAGACCACCATCTCGGTGTTCCGCGCGCCCTCGATAAAGACCACATGGTTGCCGGCCTGCTTCAATGCGTTGGCCGTGGGCAGGGCCATGGCCGTGCCTACGCTGCCGGCCAGAATCACCGCCGTGCCGTAGTTCTCAATCTCCGAGGGCTGGCCCAGGGGACCCACGATGTCCAGAATCGAGTCGCCCGTCTCCAGGCAGTTGAGCAGCGAGGTGGTCTTGCCGATGCCCTGCACCACGATGGTGACCGTGCCGGCCGCGGGGTCGGAGCATTTGATGGTGAGCGGGATGCGCTCGCCCTTCTCATGCAGCCGCAGGATCAGGAACTGCCCCGGCTTCTGCTTGCGGGCAATGCGCGGCGCTTCGATTTCAAACTGCTTGATGTTCAGGCCCACGCTGCGGGCTTCCACGATCTTGTACATAAGGTATTACTCCGATTTGATCAGGGCTGTGTGAAACAGACGCGCCCCCGGTTCTGCTGGAGGGTGGCCAAAAATCATGCGCCTACGTATTCGGCTGGGCTGATCCAGAGGCATTTTTGCGGACCCTTCAAGATTATTCCGCTTGACGGAGGGGCGCAAGGCGGCGGCCGGGCAGTTCCCGGTTTCTGACCGCTTGCAGCGGCGCCAGCATTGGGTGCCCCAGGTCCCGCGTTTGGAACCTGGGAAAACACCGCACCAAATTGCGCCCCTTGTGCCGCTACTTGGGCAGGGCCAGCGACCCGGCGACCGTGAAGCCGGTTTCTGAGCTGGCCGCGGTCTCCTGGGGCTGCGCGCCGCCCATGCTCAACGTATATTTGCCCGCCAGAATCGAGCGGTTGCCCTGCTCGTCTACGCTCGAAAGCGAACGCGGATCGAGTGAAATCGTCACCACGCGGCTGGCTCCCGCGCCCAGCGAGACCCGCTGGAAGCCGGCCAGCGAATGAATCGGCCCGCCAGCCTGCGGCGTCTTCAGGTAGGCTTCCACCACTTCGTCGCCGCTGACCGTGCTGGTGTTGGTCACGGTGACGGTAGCCGTCAGCGGATCGCCGGCCTTGACCGTCTCCGCGGAGAGCGTGACCGGGCCGTATTTGAAGGCGGAGTAGCTCAGCCCGTAGCCAAAGCCCCACAGCGGCTTGCCGGTGAAGTAGCGGTACGTGCGGTTCTTCATCGAATAGTCGGTGAAGGCCGGCAACCCGTCCAGGCTTGCGTAGAAGGTCACCGGCAGACGCCCGGCGGGATTGTTGACCCCGGCCAGGGTGCGGGCAATCGCCGTGCCGCCCTCGACGCCCGGATACCAGGCTGCAAGAATGGCCGCCGCGTGCTCGTTGGCCCAGTTCAGGGCCACGGCGCTGCCGCTTTCGAGCACCACGATCAGCGGCTTGCCGGTGGCTCCCAGCGCTTCCAGCAGCTTCTGCTGCGGCGCGGGCAGATCGATGCTGGTGCGGTCGCCGCCCCCAAAACCGTCGATCTTGATCTTCATCTCCTCGCCCTCAAGCTGCGGCGAGAGGCCCACAAAGGCCACCACCACGTCGGCTTCTTTGGCGCGGGCCACGGCCTCGTCCAGTTGCGCCTGGGCGGGCGCTTCCCACTTCAGCGTCACCCCGCCGCCGCCCGCAGCGCCCGAGTGTGAGTACTCCAACTCGAAGCTGTGCGCCTTGGTATCGGCAAAGTCCACCGCGATCGACGGCACCTTGGGGAACTCCATGAGGGGCGGCGCTGTGGGCGAAGCGCCTGGTGCGGCCTTGAAGCTGCCCATCACGGAGAGATCGATCTTCTGGCGCAGGCTGCCTTCTCCCAGCACCTTGCCGTCGAGCAGCAAGCGGTAGGTCTCCTGCGGCGAGTAGGGAAAGCTGTCGCCTGGCTCGATGGTGAAGACGTAGTGGCCGGGCGCGGGCACGGTCAGCGAGCCGGTCCAGCGCACCGAGTAGTCGTGCGTCTCCACCTGCGGCACAGGCATGGCTGTTTCCCAGTCGGCCTGTACTTCGGGCTCGATGGTGGTGGCCACCGGGCGGCCGGTCCAATCCGGGGTGGCAAAGAACTCGGTCTTCAGTCCCTGGTTCAGGCCAAAGGCGGTGCGCGGCACGGGCACGCCCACTCCGTCAGCCAGCGTGGAGCCCTGCGCGTAGAGAATCGGCGTGCTGCGGAACTGCTGCAGCATCCCCTCCAGCGGCGTCACCGGGTGGATGGGCGTGCCCACATAGTTGCCCAGGATCGAGGCCAACAGGTCGGCGGTGGGGCCAATCACGGCAATGTGCCCCGGCTCGCCCTTCAGCGGCAGAATGCCCGTGTTCTTGAGCAGAACCATGCTTTCCTGCGCGGCTTTCAGGGAGGTCTGGCAGTCCTGGTGCTCAATGCTTGCGGTGAAGCGGATGTTGTCCAGCGGGCTGGCGCCCTGCGGGTCAAAAAGGCCCAGTTGGAAGCGCGCCGTATAGAGCCGCTCGGCAGCCTGGGTCACCAGCGCTTCCGGCACCAGCTTGTGGCGGACCGCGTCGGCCAGCGTGTTGAAGCCCGGCGTCCAGATGCTGCAAGAGAGATCGGTGCCCGCCTCCAAGGAAAGCGCGGCAGAGTGCATCACGTCCGCGGTCTTCTTGTGCCCCTCGTTCACGTCCACAATGGCGCCGCAGTCTGAGACCACAAAGCCCTTGAAGCCCCAGGCGTCGCGCAGGTGGTCTTTCAGCAGCATCTTGCTGGTGCAGGCCGGCCAGCCGTCAATCGAGTTGTAGGCGCACATCACCGACTGCACATGGCCCTCGGTCACCGTGGCGCGGAAGGCCGGCATATAGGTTTCTTCCAGGTCGCGTGGGCTGGGGGCCACGTTTAATTCGTGGCGCAGCGGCTCCGGGCCGCTGTGTACGCCAAAATGCTTGCTGGTGGCCACGGCGCGCAGGTGGTTCAGGTCTCCGCCCTGCACTCCGCCCACAAAGGCCACACCCATCCGTGAGGTGAGGAACGGGTCCTCGCCGTAGGTCTCCTGGCCGCGGCCCCAGCGGGGATCGCGGAAGATGTTGATGTTGGGCGACCAGAACGTGAGTCCAAAAAAGATGCGGTGATTGTCCTGCCGCTGGGCCTCGTTATAGTGGGCGCGGCCCTCGGTCGAAATCACGCTGCCCATGCTGTGCACCATGGACGGGTCCCAGGTGGCGCCCATGCCAATGGCCTGGGGAAAGACCGTGGCGTAGCCGGCGCGGGCCACACCGTGCAGCGCCTCGTTCCAGGTCTGGTAGTCGGGAATGCCCAGCCGCGGGATCGAGGTGGCCCAGTCTTCCAGTTGGGCGGCCTTCTCATCCAGGGTCATGCGCCCCACCAGGTCGTGCGCGCGCTCCGCGGGGGTGTGGGATGGGTCAAGATAAGCCGGCTTCGCGTCAGGACTCGCAGTAGGGCTCGCATTCTGCGCCGAAAGGCTCAATGCTCCAACGGACGCCAAAACAAAAAACAAAAGAAAAAGCCGGCGATGCGCCATGATCCGTCCTCCTGTGGTTTCTGTGCCGGCGCTTTCTTCGTGCGGCGCCAGGCCTTGCTTGCATGTTTCTTGCCCATCCAAACCGAAATGGGCGTGCGGGCAGTGCCCCTGCGCGCCCATTCTACCCTGCCGGGCACGATTCTCACCCTGCGCGGATTACTCGGCACCGTCCTGATTCGAGATCCACAGGCTGGAGCCTTCCGCCAAAGCTGCGACAATCACGACCTGTTTATCCGTTGAATGGCGGGACCATTTGAGTCGGCGGACAGGCGAAAGCGGAAAACTGTGTTCACTTCTTTGCTGATTAGCCTGATCTCGATGGTGAAGAGGCTGCCGAGTAAAACATGCTTCGGCTTACGCCCCAAAGGGAAATCGTAACTGTCGTTGTTCCACGCGATAAATTCCTTCTTGGTAGCGTCCCAGTAGGCGATGTCCAAGCTGTGCTCCTCCTCAATCCCAAAATCTACTGGGAGCAGATCATTCCGTGTCTCTCCGAGCGTTTTAGCTGATGGCGCCGTGCTATCGGACCACCTGCCATCCATTTCTAGGCACAGTGCGCCGTTGAAATCAAAGAACTTTAATTTGGCTCGAACCTTCTTAGCTTCAACGTTGGGATGATCTCCCCGGAGTTTATTAACAAACCGAACCCTCGCAAATGCCAGATTTACCGACCGATCAATCGCATTCAGACGGACCAATTCGGTATGTTCGGCACCCGGATCGCGCAAGACGATATTGGGTTTAGCGTCCTCAATTTCGATGAGTTGTTGGGCGAAGTTGCTTTCGCTAGTTGTCACGCTTGCCAGTTTTTTCGCGCGGTCTGCGTCTAGTTTCCAAGGTGTCCGAATTCCGAGATAAATCGCATAAGCCGCGAATAGAGCCAGATAAATCCAGCCAGCGGTTTTGATTACAACCCAGTCCGGTACATGTGTCGGATCGCGCAACCAAGCCGCCACAGCCGGGACAACCACCATGAAAAACGCAAAGAGGATGTTGTCGCGTGGCCATTCGTAGCCATCCTTGAAGAATCTGGCGAAGAATCGCCAGTAGTACCCAAGAAACGTTCGTTGGCTGTCCATGCTCGAAATGCTCTCACCAACTAGCGTCTCAAGTCGAGGAATTTGTGATACATTTCCGCCATCATGCTGAAGCCTCTAACGATACTCGCAAGCGCCGCGATCTTTGCAGTTTGTGTGTCCGCTCAATCCAACAGGGATGTCGGGACAAATCAACAGCCAGCTAGGCAGGAACAACCTGTCATTCATCCGGCGACTGGAGGGCAGGCCCAGGCCAAGGCCGCCGACAACCAAGGTAAGGCCGGCGAAGACCCGCCAGCCGAAAACACCTCCCTCGAACGGCCCTACTGGTGGGCGCAGTCGGATTGGTGGCTGGTCGTCATCGCCGGGGTCACCGGCCTGGTAATAGGATGGCAGGCTTGGGAAACAAGGAAATCGGCGAGGGGCGCTCAAGAGGCCGCGCAGGCTTCTGAGCGCTCGGCTCGCGCTCAAATGGATGCTGATCGCGCTTGGGTGATAGTTAGTGTCCATGGACAACCCGAACATCCTCTTACGAAGCAACTCTTTCTTGGAGTTATTCCAGATTTGGTTTTGGAGCTTCAGGTTTTCGGAAATACCCCTGCGAAGATAACGAGTGAAAAGATTAGATGCCATGTCGTGGGAGCTAAAGACACGACGCTCCCTCCAAAACCGACACTTGATTTGACCCCCGACTACTCCCAATGTCGGGAATTCGCGGATGGCCCCGTAACGCTCCCTCCAGGCCACAAATTTTTGCGGAATATTTGCCTTGAGTTCGTTTCCGGCGCAGACGTGATGGCTCAAGTTGTTGCCGTTGCCCATGGTCAAGCGGTCTGGTGCTGCTACGGGAAGATAGAATACGAGGACGCCTTTAAGCGCAAGGGCGTTACGCAATTTTGTGCAATTTACCGTCCCCAAATGGGCGGGGTAATCACGTCTCCAAACGGCGTGGTGCTCAATCCTCCGGGGTTCTATATGGACGGTCCGAGCGGCTACAACTACAACAGCTAGGCACGTCACCGCGACCGGCGCCCCAATCCAAATTACGACACTACCGATTACTCCATCCAAAGTGCGCTGGTGATGATGCGCGGATAATAGCGGCTGGCCTTGCCTTCGCCAGAAACGATCTGGTCGCAGCAGGCCCAATAGGAGCTGCCTTCCACCTGCCACTTCACGTGCGCGGCATCCGCCTGGCGGAAGACCTCTGCCACCTTGGGATCCTCGTCGAGATGAAAGACCCTGCGGGTAACATGCATGAAAATCGAGATCTTGCTCATCCACGAGTTATTGCTGGTCGAGGAGAGCTTGATGCCGCCATCGGCAAACAGATTCCGCCGCTCCGGATCGAGCAGCAGATTGCGCGTGTGCTCTTTCAGTACTTCAAACATGCGCTTTTCAGACTCGCTTGCGTAGACCTGCTCCAGCGTGCAGCCGGCAAACCCGGTCTTCACAAAATAGAGCGGATACACGCATCCCTCCACAGCGGGCAGAATGCGCGAGGAGTAGCCGGGGTTGGCCTTCTCGAAGATCGCCGGAAGCACGCCGTCCACTGCCTGATCGCAGACCACCGCGGCAACCTTGGCGGCGAGCTCCTCGCAGCGGGCTTTGCTGGCCGCGTCCTTCAGTTCGCGGAACATCAGTGCCAGCGAGTTGTACGTTGCCCAGCTCTTTACGGCAATGTAGATGTTATTGCGGGTCTGCGCCAGCGAGTGGTCCAGCGAGTCGTACGTCGTGATCTCCTGCCCGCCCGCGCAGCGCGTGCTGTCGAATTGCGCGAATCCAACCTCGCCGCTGCGGTTGATCATGCTGCTCAGGCAGGCATCCATCACGGCCTGGTTGCTCTTGAGCCAGGCAAAATCCCGGGTCTTGGCCACGTAGCATCCTGCGGTCAGAACCCAGTTGCAGAGTTGTTCCACCGTCATGTAGCTGAAGCAGCCGGTCAGATTGGCCAGTTCGTAGCTGCTGCGGCCCTTGGGCGAGAAGTTGTTGTGCGCGCCCATGTCGTGGCAGAAGCTGATGCCGCCCGGCTTGGTGTCATAGGGCCGGTTGAGCTGCGCCTCGTCGGGCGGCGGCGGGGCCTGCGAAGGATCCACCTGCATCGTCTCGGTCGCGGGTGCGAACTCCCCCTTGTAGACCTTCACTTCGTCCGTGTAGCTGTAGAGGCGGACAAAGTTATCCAGCAGATTCCGAACCAGCCAGGGATTGTGTTCCAGTTCCCAGAAGACGTGATCCACCGAGAGGTCGAGCGTATTCATCATGCAGTACTCGCCCTCGTTGACCACCCAGAAAGGCTGATTGTCCACCTCCAGCAACTGCGTGCTGCCGTAGTAGCTGTGGGTCGAGTGCGCGATCATGAAGCGCTGGTCGGCGGAGAGATTGGTCTGGTCCAGCTTGTCGTCCAGGGCCTTGGCCGCGCTAATGATCTTGCTGGAGCCGTCGAGTGCGGCCTTCAGAACGTCCGCCAGACTCTCGAAGTAGCGCAAGTAAAGATAACGTGCGTCGATTCCGTTGGTCTGGAAGCCTTCCAGATAGGAGCCGAGCGCGATCGTGATTCCGTACTTCTTGCCCGCCGGAACTTCAAATCCGAAACCGGGACAGGAACCCAGCAGGTGAACCGGATTGTAGCGCTCCTTCACGCCGTCGCTGGCAGACCAGCGCATGAAGACGAAGGGCTGATCCTCGACCTTCACGCCTTTTTCCCAGGTGGTGAAATCGCGCAGTTCGGCCGCGCCGCCAGCCTCGCGGCGGAAGGCGAACGCCAGGCGGCCGCTGCCCAGATCTTCGTTCAGAATCCGGCTGCCGGGACGCGCGTGATTGAGCGCGAACATCGCTGTCTTGGTCGTGGCGCCCGTGGTGTTATCCAGTTCGAGGCGGGCGATGACGGCAGGCAGCAGGCCCTCGCGCATCCGCTCATTCGTTGCCACCGCGGGGTCGGGGATTGCGCCGAAGGGAGAATAGACTGAAAAGCTCAATCCTCCGGCTGTCCATTCATCGCTGGCCCAGCCATAGGTGCGCGCCATTTCACTGGCGCTGAACGGCACGGCGTCGGGCTTGACGTTGGCCTCGGAGGGACCGGCCTGCTCCACCAGAAAAGCGTCGGCCGAGCGGTTCACCGCGCCCGCGTAAAAGGGCAGGCACTTCAAGGTCGCGTCGGAAAACCGATCCCCTTCCTTGAAGCCGATAAAGACTTCCTGATCGCCCGGTTGTCCGATCTGCAGGCCAATTCCGCCGCGGGTGCCGAAATTGCCGCAGGTAAAGCTCATGAATGCGCCCATGGGAGAATGCTGCGCGTTAAAACCCAATTGGCAGGAGAGCGGTGCACGTTTGCTCATAGTCGAACCTCGCTGGAATTGTAGCCGTTTCAGGCGCGTCCCCGATAGAGCTTCCGAGCGAAATATTTCTTTGCCTTTGTACTTGCCAAACCATGGAGTAATGCGATTTACTTTGGTGGAATCGAATGCGGCTCCGGGGCAGCTCCAGAGCGCGCTCGGCCCCCTCCGGGTGCGAACGCGGAAAACCGGCAAAAGCGGCATGAACGATGGAATCCTGGCGAGCCAAACCGCAAGTTGCCGGCGGCGGAACCAACGCTGCTGAAAACCCGGACTGCTCTTCTAGCGAAAGCGGGTAGAAGTTTATGAGCGAGACGAACGGAAAACTCTCCTTTGGAGAGAAATTCGGATACGGCCTGGGAGACATGGCGGCCAACTTCATCTTCCAGGCGATGATGGCCCTGCAACTGAACTTTTACACCGACACCTTCGGGTTGACGGCGGCGCAGGCGGGCACCATGTTCCTCGTCGTCGGCCTGGGCGCGGCCGTCTTCAATCCCGTCATGGGGGTCATCGCCGACCGCACCAAAACCCGCTGGGGCAGGTTCCGTCCCTGGCTGCTGTGGACCTCGGTGCCCTTCGGCATCTTCGGCATCCTCACCTTTACCACGCCCAATCTGAGCCCCGGCGCCAAGATCGCCTATGCCTGGATCACTTACCTGCTGCTGCGCCTTGTCTATACCGCCAACAACGTGCCCTACGCCTCGCTGACCGGGGTCATGACCGACGATCCCAATGAGCGCACCAGCATTGCATCCTACCGCCAGCTCTTCGCCAACAGCGCCGGCTTTATCGTGCAGAGCCTGGCCATCCCCATGGTTCTTTACCTGGGCCACGGCAGCAATGCCCGCGGCTATCAGCTGACCATGGGGATCTTCCTGGTGGCCAGCGTGGTCATGTTCCTCATCGCCTTTGCCGTCAGCAAGGAACGCATTCAGCCCGATCCCAAGCAGGAATCCTCGGTCATGCAGGACCTGGGCGATCTGGTCAAGAACGGCCCGTGGATCGCGCTCTTCCTGGTCACGACCTTCTACTTCATCGCCCTCATGATCCGCGGCAGCGTGATGCTGCCTTACTTCAAATACTGTGCCGGCAACCAGATCCTCTTCAGTTGGTTCAACGGCTTCGGCCTCACCGCGCTGCTCATCGGCGTTGCCAGCTCCACTGCCCTCACCAAGCGCATCGGCAAGCGCACGCTCTTCATCCTGAGCATGTTGATTACCGGCGTGCTCAATATCGCGCTGCTCTTTTTCCCCGCCACCTCCACCTCGGCGATCATCATTCTTGAAGTGCTGCGCCAATTCGCCTTTGGCACCTCCGGCCCGTTGCTGTGGGCCATGATGGGCGACGTGGCCGACTTCGGCGAATGGAAAACGGGCCGCCGCGCCACCGGCACGGTCACCTCCGCGGTGGTCTTTGCCCTGTGGGTCGGGCTGGCCCTGGGCGGCGCAATTGCCGGCTGGCTGCTCTCGCTCTATGGCTATCAGCCCAATGTGGTGCAGAGCGAGCACGCCCTGCTGGGCATTCGCCTCATCGCCTCCGTCTACTCCGGCGCGGCGTTCCTTGCCGCCGCGGTTTGCCTGCTCTTCTACGGCATCACCATGAAACTCAACCTGACCATCAGGCACGATCTCAGCGAGCGTCGCAAAGGCTATTCCTCCTAGGCCGAATAGCTGGGTGCCCCATCCTTTCCGCGTTCTCTGCGGAAAGGGTGGGAAAGCAAAAAGGCCGACGTACCCTCGGCTGGTCCCCGCACAAAGTTCCGTGCCCCATCCTTGCGACTTCTTTCTGTCGCAAGGGTGGGAAAACAAGAACTATGGGTGCCCCATGTCCCGCTTTTGGAACCTGGGAAAGCAATCGCCTCACCCTGCAAAGTTGGCCCCACCGCAGGTGGCTGAAGGCGGGAAATCCAGGAACCCCAACCAGTCCCATTCACCGGGAGTATCTAGAAATGTCGAATCGCCGCTTCCTCCTTCTCATCGCGATCTTGGCCACCACCATGGCGGCGGCCGCACAGTCTCCCACCACCCTCAAGGACGCGTATCGCGGATCGTTCTATGTGGGCGCGGCCATCAACGCCGCCCAGATCACTGGGGCCGACGTCCGCGGGGATGCCCTCATCAAGGCGCAATTCAACTCCATCTCCCCGGAGAATGTGCTCAAGTGGGAGATCGTTCACCCCCAGCCGGGCGTCTATGCCTTCGGTTTGGCTGACAAGTACGTCGAGTTCGGCCAAAAGAACCACATGTTCATCGTCGGCCACAACCTCGTCTGGCACAGCCAGGTCCCGGACTGGGTCTTCCAGGACGACAAGGGGCAGCCGCTCACACGGGAGGCGCTGCTCAAGCGGATGCACGACCACATCTTCACCGTCGTGGGCCGCTACAAGGGGCGCATTCAAAGCTGGGACGTGGTCAATGAAGCCTTGAACGACGACGGCACCCTGCGCCAGTCCAAATGGCTCAAGATCATCGGCGACGATTACATCCTCAAGGCATTCCAGTACGCCCACGAGGCCGATCCTCAGGCCCAGTTGAACTACAACGACTACTCGCTGGAGAACGAGCCCAAGCGCAAGGGCGCCATCGCCCTCATCGAGAATCTCCAGGCCCACGGCATCCCGGTCGCGGTGGTCGGCATCCAGGGCCACGACAGCCTCGATTGGCCCTCCTCCGCGCTGGAGGACGCGACCATTTCCGACTTCGCCAAGCTGGGCGTCAAGATAGCCATCACCGAACTGGACATCGATGTTTTGCCGTCGGCCGCCATGGGCGCGGATGTCTCGCTCAGCGTGAAAGCCGATCCCAAGCTCAATCCCTACCCCAACGCCCTGCCGGACGCGGTGCAGAAGGCCTTGGCAGAGCAGTACGCCACTCTCTTCGGCATCTATCTCAAGCATCGCGATGTGATGAGCCGGGTGACCTTCTGGGGCGTGACGGACGCGGATTCCTGGCGCAACGACTGGCCGGTCAGGGGCCGCAGCGACTACCCTCTACTCTTTGATCGCGCCGGGCAGCCCAAGCCCGCCTTCGATGCGGTCATCGAGGAAGCGGCAAAGTCCGCGCAACGTTAAGACCGAGCGCTATTTCCCGCTGGATATTTCCACCAGCGCGCGTAAGCCAGCGTTGCCCCACCAGCCATGGGGGCCCCACCCTCGCCGCGTATTTGTCTTTGCGGCCAGGGTGGGAGCGCACCCACTAAGCACCGCTCCGCGCTTCCATCCGCGGCAGAATGCCGCGCATCCGTTCAAACTCCGCATCTCCTTCGAGCGGTTTGAGCCGCGGATCGGCCAGCATCTGGAAGAACCACGGGCAGCGCGCTTCCTCTGCGGTGCGCAACTCGGTCAAGGCCGTTTCGTTGTCGCCCAGGGCCACGTAGACGGCCGGCGTAAACGAACTCAGAACAAAACGCTCGCGGCTCATCCATTGCAAGCGTTCCAGGATGGCGTGCGCTTCGTCGCTGCGCCCTGCGCGGGCCAGCGCGTAGGCGTGGGCGCCGGTTCCCAGATCGAGATACGGGGAGCGCTGCACCAGGGCTTGGGCCACTTGGACTCCGCGGGTCGCCTCCCCATTGAAAGCCAGGATCATCGCTCCGTAGATGGCGATGAATCCATGGTGTGGAAACAGCGACAGTCCCTTGCGCACCTGTTCGATGCTCTCCGCGGTCCGCCCCTCCAGGTGCAGCGTCCAGGCCAGCCGGGCATGCAGCCAGGGCGAGAAGGAATCCCTCTGCAGCGCCGCAGCCAGCAGTTCGTGCGCCTCGGCAAAACGATGGCGGCTGAGCGCAAACATCACCCGCAAGCGGGTGGTCCAGGGATCGTGGGGCAGATGCGCGGAGAGGGAGAAGGCCTCAAGGGCCGCGCCCAGATTGTGGTCCACATGAAAGCTGATCCAGCCCAGCGCGGGCAGAATGGCCTCGGCGCCCAGGGGAAACTCCGCAATCGACTCCGCGGTGCGGTGCACATGGTTGGCAGCAACGTTGGGAGCCATAAAGCCGTAGAAGGCCTGGGTGACGCACAGGTTCACCAGGTCAACGCGCGCGGCAATCAGTGAGGGATCCAGTTCGGTGGCCCGCAGAAGGTGGCGCAGAGCGTCCTGCATGCGATGCCGCTGCAGCGTCTGCCACTCATGGTGCGCCCGCTGGAAGATCTCGTAGGCCTCGCGCTGCTGCGGATCGGCATCCTCTTCGTCCTCGGGAGCCGCGGCGGCAGAGAGAGTCAGGTCTCCGTTGCCCAGGCGAAAGACCAGCCGTTCCACCAGGTCCGACTCCAGCCCGGCTACCCGGCTCTTGGCCACCAGCAGGTCCTCAACCCAGATCTGCGTGGCATCCGCCACCCGGATCATCTCTACCCGCAGCCGGAAGTGAGCGGGCAGCGCCCGCAGGCTGCCGGTCAGCACCAGGTCGGCCTTGAGCGCCTCCCCAATCTGCTGGGCGGTGTGTTCGTGCTGCGCCAGAGCGAAGACGGAGTCCCGCGCCAGCAGGGCGACTATCGGATGCTGCGCGTTGCTAAGCCGGGCGATGGTCTCCTCGGCAATGGCCGGGCCCAGATGTTCCTCTACCGTGTAGCCGGTGGCGAAGGGCACAATCGCCAGCCGCGGCAGCGCCCTGGCTGGCAGTGCGCCATGACGCCGCACCTCCGCCGAGAAGCGATAACCCCGCTTGTAGACCGTTTGAATGCACTCTACCGGCTGCAGGCGCTCCCGCAGGGAAGACAGGCACTTGGGAACACTGTCGGCGGTCACGTGCACCTCGCCCCACAGTTGCCGTCTCAGGTGCTGGGGCGTCACCACCTGGCCGGCATGTTCCAGCAGCAGCCGCAGCGCCGCCAGTTCCTTGGGGGGCAGGTGAATCAGCGCGTTGCCGCGCCGCAGCGTACCGTCCGGCTCCAGACGGAAATCCGAAAAAGAAAACCCCGGCTCAGAACCGGGAGAAACACGCACAGGCTCTTTCATACCACCAGGCACACTTTTCACAGTCCCGGTCAACCTGCCGGTGTGCGTTTGCCCAACCCAACCGGCAAGCGTCTCCGGCATCGCCGCAGGAACCCGCACAATGGAAATCCAGCGAGGAAGCCAGCCGTGGTTTGCAGCCATTCCCGGTGCTTCTTTGCGCAGGAAACCCTGGTGCTGAATCGATTATCCACGTTCGCTCGGCCGTGGACTGTGATGCATGGCCGCCTCTCTTCTTCTCAAGCAATTCCAGTGCCCAGTCCGTTTCCTTGCAAACCGCGATGTGTGTCCGCAAATAGAGAACAACTAAGCACTTATACGTGTTGCAGGCGAAGCCTCCCGGGCCTCCCAGGCAAGGCCGCGCGGATTTGTCATCCCATTCTTCAGGACCTTTTGTCCCACTTCCCGAACTGAGGCATTGGTTGCGCAAACTGGTGGGCTCTCCGCAATTTCAGAAAAACTTCAGAGATTCTTCCAGTGCACCGGCTGCACCTCGGGCCACACTGTTCCCAGGGGGAATTTGTGACGCCCAAAACTGTTTCTTACGCGCACTGGTCTCTGGAACCCTACTGCATCGGCACCAAGCTGCGTCTGCTGCGCACCCAGAAGCGGCTCACGCTGTCGCGGCTGGCGGCCGAAACCGGCCTTTCCACCGCCCTGCTCTCCAAGCTGGAGACGGACCGCATGGTTCCCACCCTGCCCACCCTGGCCACCATCAGCCGGGTCTACGGGGTCGGCATGAATTACTTCTTCTCCGAGCCGGCGCGCCACACCCTCTCCATCACCCGCAAGGCTCACCTGATGGGGAACGCCCGCAGCGCCGAGGCCGTGAAGGTCAGCGCGCTCAATTCGCCGGCCGGGGAACCGCAACTGCTGGCGCAAATGGTGGAGTTTCCGGCCGGCGGAGCCATCTCCGCCTCCGACGCCTTTCGCGAGACCAGCGGCCTGGTCTACGTGCTGGAAGGCCGCCTGCAATTGGACGCGGGCGGCATGCACGAAGTGCTTGAAACCGGCGACTGCGTCTACATGGAGAGCGAGATGGCGCTGGCCTGGAGCGCGGCCGGCAAGCACCGCTGCCGTGTCCTGGCGGTCTTGCCCGCACCGGTGCGCACCGAGCCCTGAGCCCCCCGCCTCCGAGGCTCATTCACACGAACTCGCACAAAGCTCCGTGCCTCATCCTTGCGACTTCTTTCTGTCGCAAGAGTGGGAAAACAGAAAGCCCCCTCCCCGTTCACCCGCAGGTCATCCCTGTGCCACCAGCACCTCATTTTCCATGGCGATGGCGCGCGGAAACAGCAGGTTGTTTTCCAGGTGCACGTGCCGGTGCAGGTCGCGCTCGAAGGCATCCAGCCCGTCGTAGAGGCCAACCAGCGTGGGGCAGGCGCCGGCCGGCGGTGCAAAGTTCCGGGTGGCCGCGCGCATCTCTTCCAGCAGCGCCCCGGCGGCTTCGTGCTCGTTGAGCATGGCCTGGATGGGGCTGGCTACCGTGGCAAAACACGCATGCGGCGCGGCTCCATTGCCGTTGCGGTGCTGGTCGAGCGCCTCGATGTAGGGGAAGAGAAACATCTCTTCCTTGCTCAGATGGTTGAGCAGGTCCACGGCCAGATGCCGCAGTTGGCGCTCCACCTCCACCACCTCCGGGTGGGCCGGCCCGTGCTTGGCGGCGCAGCGCTCCGCCATGGGAAGCAGCCGGGGCAGTTCGCTGCGCACATACGCGTGATGCGTTGCCACGATGTGCCGGATCAGTTCCGGCAGCGTGGCCTGGGTAAAGTCCTTGTCCGGCTCGGCGGCAGCGGTGGCCGCGGCCAGTTGGCCCAGCACGGCCTCTACGTCAATGCCTTTTTGTGCACAGGCCTCGGCCAGCGGGCGGTTGCCTCCGCAGCAGTAGTCCAGGTGAAAGCGCTCAAACACGCGGATGGTGGCGGGCTTTTCCAGGGCGATGGAGCGCAAAGTGGATTGGGAAGTGGTCATGTCGAACCTCCTGATGTCCTGAGGTTAGCCCGCACTCCGCGCCGTAGCAGCGACTTTAGTCACCTGCGCAGCGGAATTCAGCACAAGCCTGCGCACCGCCCGTCCCTGGATCATGAATACGCTGTCATCCTGACCAATTCGCTTAGCCCCAGCGGGTTAAGGCTGAACTGAACCTCGCGCCGGAAGCCGCACAAAACTCCGTGCCCCCATCCTTTCGCCTGTTTTCTGGCGAAAGGGTGGGAAACCAAGAATCCCGAACCGGCACAGCAAGCACTCCCGGTCAGACCGCTTTTTCCGTCAGAATTTCGGACAGCAGTTCCGGCGCCACATTCCCGCCGCTCACCACCGCCACCGCCTTGGTGTAAGCCGGTAACTGATCCCCGTGGAAAAGCAGGGCAGCGGCGGCCACCGCGCCGCTGGGCTCGGGAACTAGCCGGGTGGCGGTCACAATGGCCCGCATGGCGGCGCGAATCTCCACCTCGGTCACTGTGATAATCCCGTCCACATAGGCCTGGATGTGGGCAAAGTTGCGCTGCCCCACGCTTTGCGTGCGCAGCCCGTCGGCAATCGTCCGGCTGGTCAGCTCCGCTCCCCAGGTGACGATGGCGCCGGTACGAAAACTCTCCGCCGTATCGCCGGCCAGCTCCGGCTCCACGCCAAAGACCTTGGCCTTGGGGTACAACTGCTTCACCGCCGCCGCTACCCCGCTGAGCAGCCCGCCGCCCGAAACCGGCGCCAGCACCAGGTCCACGTCCGGCAGCGCTTCGGCAATCTCCAAGCCGCAGGTGGCCTGGCCGGCGATGATCTGCTCGTCGTCGTAGGGCGGAATCACCACATAGCCGTGCGCGCGCACCAGTTGCTCGGCCACGGCCAGGCGCTCGCTCGAGGCCACGCCCACGTCCACCACTTCCGCGCCCAGCGCCAGGGTGGCCGCGCGCTTGATGGCGGGCGCGTTCGAGGGCATTACGATCACCGCCTTGGCGCCCACCTCGCGCGCCGCATAGGCCACGCCCTGGGCATGGTTGCCGCTGGAGTAGGTGATCACCCCGCGGGCGATCTCCTCGGCCGAGAGCTGCAGAATCTTGTTGGCCGCGCCGCGGATCTTGAAGGCGCCGATGGGCTGCAGGCTCTCCGCCTTCAGCCAGATCTGCTTGCCGGTTCCGTGCCCGGAGAGGCCAGGGAAAGCGGCCTGCACCAGCGGAGTTTTGACGGCGATGGAGGCGATGCGCGCCGCTGCGGCGCGAATATTTGCGAGGGAAACCAGCTGTTCGTTCATCCTGTGTCCTGTCAGTACCTTATTCTCATCATGCAAACTGCAAAAGGGGACAGGCTGGCGCCCGTCCCCTTCCACAGTAACCGCTCTGCCTGGATCAGATTTCCATGATGATGGGCATCACCATCGGCCGCCGCCCGGTGGTCTTCTGGATCAGGCGCTTCAGCTCTACCCGCACCTTCTCCTTCACCATGCCGTAGTCGGACCGCTGCTCGTTGGTCAGCCCGTCCAGCGTCTTCAGCACCACTTCGCGCGCCTGGTCGGTGATGTCCGCGCCGCCAAAGCCGCGCATCACCACTTCCGGCGCCTGCGCCATCTTGCCGGTGCGCTTGTTGATGGCCAGAACCGCCAGTACCACGCCGTCTTCGCTCAGGATCTTGCGATCGCGGAGCACCAGATCTTCGACGATGTCGATGGAGGAACCGGAGTCGATCAGAATCCGCCCGGCCGTGACCTTGTCCTTCTTGCGGACGTCGTGCTTGTCCAACTCCAGCACGTCGCCATCTTCAATCACCAGGGCGTGCTCCACGGCGCCGGTTTCCAAGGCTATCTGCGCGTGCTTGCGCAGGTAGCGATAGTTGCCGTGCACCGGGATGAAGTACTTGGGCCGCACCAAGTTGATCAGCAGGCGCATCTCTTCCTGGCTGCCGTGTCCGCTGACGTGGATGAGGCCGTTGGTGCCGTCGTCGTAAATCACGTTGGCTTCGCGGCGGAAGAGATGGTCGATCACCTGGTAAATGCTCTTCTCGTTGCCGGGAATGACGCGCGAGCTGAGGATCACCGTGTCGCCCGCATCGATGTGGGCATGGCGGTGATTGGCCACCGCGGCGCGGCTCAGGGCGCTCATCGGCTCGCCCTGGGTGCCGCTGATCAGGATCATCAACTGCTCCGGCGAGTAGTCGCGCATCTGCCCGGGATTGATGATCAGTCCCTTGGGCACGTCGATGTAGCCCAGATCCTGCGCAATCTCGGTGCTCTCCATCATCGAACGGCCGATGATGGCCACCTTGCGGCCATACTGGTGGGCCAGATCGAAGGCGATCTTCATGCGGTAGATCGACGAAGAAAAGCAACTGAAGAAGAGCTTCTTCTTGGTCTGGGAGAAGATCTCGTTCAGCCGTGGAATCACCGCCCGTTCGCTGGGCGTGTAGCCGTGGCGCTCCACGTTGGTCGAGTCCTGCAGCAGGGCCAGTACGCCGCGCTTGCCATACTCGGCAAAGGTTTGCAGGTCAAACGATTTGCCGTCCAGCGGCGAGAGGTCGATCTTGAAGTCGCCACTGTGGATGATCACCCCCACCGGGGTTTCAATGGCCAGCGCCACGGCGTCCACCAGCGAGTGGGTCACGTGGATCGGCTCAATGGTAAAGGGGCCGATGGTGAACTTCTGCTTGGGCGTGATCTCGATCAGCGTGGTCTCGTCGAGCAGGTGATGCTCTTCAAGGTTGCCCTCGACGTAGGCCAGCGTGAACTCGGTCGCGTAGACCGGAACCTTCAGCTCGCTCAAGATCCAGGGCAGGCCGCCGATGTGGTCCTGATGCCCGTGGGTCAGCACGATGCCGCGCACATGTTGTTTGTTCTCAATCAGGTAGGTAATATCTGGGACAACGATATCCACACCCAACAACTCCGACTCCGGAAACATCAACCCGGCGTCGATCACGATAATGTCGTCTTCCCAACGCAGTGCCAGGCAGTTCATGCCGAACTCGCCCAGCCCGCCCAGGGGAATGATTTTCAACTTTTTTGTCTGCATCTGTCAGATTTGATGCTAACACTCATCGCGATAAGAAGGTGGACGGAAGCAGCAATGCCCCGCCGATTGTGGCCAATGCGCGCCAGAACCCGCGCAAAAGCCCGTGCCCCATCCTTGCGACTTTTTTCTGTCGCAAGGGTGGGAAAACAGGAACTCCTATCCGGCCGGGTGCCCCACCGATGAAACTCCGGGCGCCACACCGATAAATCCGAGGGTGCCCCACCCTCGCCGCGTTTTTGTTCTTGCGGTTAGGGTGGGCCGG